>ENA-OXFN01000242-OXFN01000242.1-human-gut-metagenome-genome-assembly--contig:-NODE-242-length-23457-cov-59.4227_pt1 | contig 23457 bp, 24 predicted proteins | sample MGYA00249366_ERZ652265 | MGnify/ENA primary metagenome ERZ652265 (study PRJEB26925, sample SAMN05826980) | human gut metagenome | biome: ENVO:2100002; feature: ENVO:00000062; material: ENVO:00002003... | reverse complement strand
GGCAACGCAAAGAACGTGGTATCCCAGCACTGCCCCGCTATCGTAAAGTATATGGAGCTTTACCACCCAGATGAAACAAGGGATCTTTCCCCCGTTCACAGCCCCATTTCCTGCGAGGCTGTATATATCAGGGACTACATAAAGAAGAATTACGCAGTGGCAGTTCTTTCCCCTTGCCCCGCTATGAAGCTGGAGTTTGAGGCTACAGGCCATGCCGAGTACAACATCACCTTCAAGCGCCTCAAGGAATATTTCAGGCGCAAGAAGATAGACTTCAACAAGGCGGTTGGCAGCGATCTCCACTATGATTTTGACGATCAGGTACAGGGCTGCATGGGCGGTATTTTCCCCGCTCCCGGCGGTCTCAAGTACAACCTTTCCATAAATATGCCCAACATCACAGCTATCAGCTCTGACGGCGCAGGCGTGGTTTATAAGGAGCTTGATACATATGCAAAGCTTCCTCCCCACCGCTATCCTCAGGTGTTTGAGGTACTCTCATGCAGCGGCGGCTGCGGATGCGGCTGCGGCGTAAATGACGGCGACAGCGACCAGACAGTGATTGATGTAAAGAACATCATGCGTGATGTTGAGATAGACGCAAGAAACCGCAGAAAGACCACCATGAACGGCGTTGATAAGCAGTTCAAGGCGTTCGACGACAGAGTTAACCCCAGAAGCCTTATGAGGAACTACGATTCCGGCAGAAAGCTTGCTCCCGAGCTTACAGTAAAGGATCTGGAAGAGGTTTACGCAAGGCTCGGCAAGGTGACTGCCTCCGACCGCAAGCTTGACTGCGGTGCCTGCGGATATGACAGCTGCTATGATATGGCAGTGGCTATCTACAACGGCAGAAATATTCCCGAAAACTGCATCATGTGCGCAAAGCATTCTTCCGGCAGCACTCCCGCAGCTCACGCCGACAACAGCAAGGCTTCCGAGATCGCAGAAAAGGTAAGCAGCTTTGCAACAGAGCTTCTTGCGGATATCGAGAACATCTATGCAAGCCTTTACAGCATCGACAAGTCCAATCAGCAGACCGCTTCCATGTCGGGTATCGTTGAGGATATCCTTTCCAAGGTAGTAGGCTTCTGCTCTTCCACCGACAGCATTGACGCTGAAAATCTTCCTCTGCTGGTATCCACCCTTGAAAAGCTCCAGACTGCAGTCGGAACCCTTAACGCAAACGTAAAGGAATCCGCAGCAGGCTCCAGCACTATCAGGGAAGCTATGCAGGCGGTTGCCGATGCCACAACTGAGCTTAATGTCATGACCCATGACATGGTATCCACACTTAACGACAAGTATTGATAAGTTAACACTTCATACTACAATTTGTTATAAAATTCAAATATCCCGCTTCCGTCTGGTATAATTATATCAGTAACCAATGGAGGTGGGATATTTTTATGACGTATTATATTATCTACTTTACAGAAAAGAAAATGTATCTCAGGAGCAGCAAGCTGCTTATCCACTCGGAGGAGGGTGCAAAGAAATATTTCTCCGCCTCCACAGCCCGCCGAGCCGCCAGAAACAGCAGCTTTTCGGAAGAGCCGTTTGAAATAATCGCTGTAGATATCAAAAGCCCCCGTTCAATATAATGAACGGGGGCTTTATTATGTACTCACCAGTACAGCTCCGAAAAAATAAGTTCAAACAGAGCAGGCAGCACAAACATAAGTATAATAAATATTATAATGGCCGTAACACAGCCGCTGTTCTTGGGCTTTACAGCCTGGGGCTGCTTCATGCCGCCCGCAGGGTTCTGGGTGTAGGGAGCGCTGTAGCTCTGCTTTTCGTGGGTATGACCCTGTTCATAAGCAGAGCAGTCGGGACCTGAAAAGTCCCCGTCATCGCCATATACCGCCGCTCCGCAGTGGGAGCAGAAATCATCGTCTTTACTGAGTTTGTTGCAGTTCGGGCATCTTGTCATAGCTATACCCCCTTTAAGCTATATCAGCTTATTCTCCTGTGTATTCAACTATTCTTACGGTCTCGATCTGTACCTGTGTCAAAGGCTTGTCATTGTCATCAGTCTCGACCTGACCTATCTTTCTTACAACGTCCATTCCGTCAAATACCTGTCCGAAAACGGTGTAGCCGCCGTCAAGGTAAGGAACGCCGCCCTTTTCCTTGTACATATCCTGAACGTTCCGGGGATATGAGGAAACGTCGCTGACGCACTCGCCCTCATCGGTGTTTACGATATAGAACTGGCTTCCGTTGGTGGAGGTGGAGCCTGAGTTTGCATATGCGATAGCTCCGCTGAAATGGTAAAGTCCTTCTGGAATGCCGCCGTCAAAGCTTCCGCCCCACATGGACTGACCGCCCATACCCGTTCCCTGAGGGTCGCCGCCCTGATCCATGAAATGAGGGATAACTCTGTGGAATATAAGCTCGTCATAGTAATTCATGTCCGCAAGACCGATAAAGTTCTCAACACCCTTGGACGCAGCCTCGGGGAAAAGCTTTATCTTTATCTCGCCGTAGTCCTTTACGGTCATTACAGCGATCTTCTCGCCCTTCTCGGGAGGGATAAAGTTCAGTATCTCAGCAGTCTCGGCAGCGTTTTCAGCCGCAGAGGTGCTTTCGGCAGCTGTATCGGTATTATCAGCGGCATTATCTGCACCGCAGGCTGCCATTGAAAGAGCCATTGCCATTACAGCCGCAAGAGCTGTTATCTTCTTGAAATTCTTCTTAAAATTCATTTATATTGCCTTCCTTTTATTTTATATGAGTTTCCGACTTGTTGCCCACAGTAGTTACCTTGAGCATATTTGTGTTGCCAGATACGCCCAGAGGGATACCTGCCGTAATAACAGTAACGTCGCCCTCCTTTAAGAGACCGTGCTCAACAGCTGCGTCTATAGCGCCGTCAAGAAGCTCGTCCGTGCTGGACTTTTCGTCCATCATAAGAGGGGTAACGCCCCATGAAAGGTTCATCTGGCGGCAAACCGTAGGATTGGGAGTGCAGCCGATTATAGGGCAGGAGGGACGGAATTTTGAGAGCATCTTTGCAGTTCCGCCTGTCTTTGTAACGGTAACTATAGCCTTTGCGCCAAGGTCATGAGCCGTGGTGCAGGCAGCGTGGGAAATAGCGTTTGTGATGTTCTTGTCCTTATCGTCGGGACGGCTCTTCAGGCGGTTTGCGTAGTTAATATCATTTTCGGTGGTCTCTGCAATAAGCGCCATGGTGCGTACAGCCTCAACAGGGTGCTTGCCTGCGGCAGTCTCGCCCGAGAGCATTATTGCGGAGGTGCCGTCATAAATAGCGTTTGCAACGTCGGTTATCTCCGCACGGGTGGGGCGCACATGGGTTATCATGGATTCCAGCATCTGTGTGGCAGTGATGACCTGCTTGCCTGCGTTGTAGCCCTTTCTGATAAGGCTCTTCTGGATAGAGGGGATAAGCTCAAAGGGTATCTCAACGCCCATATCGCCTCTTGCCACCATTATGCCGTCAGCCACTTCAAGGATCTCGTCGATATTATTAACACCGTCGGAATTTTCTATCTTTGCGATTATGCGGGGAGATGCCCAGCCAAGGCTCTTGGTGAATTTTTTCAGATATGCCACATCGGCAGCGCAGCGGACAAAGGAAGCGGCAATGAAATCAAAGCCTATCTTTGCGCCGAACTCCAGATCGTTCATATCACGCTCGGAAAGGTAGGGCATGGAAAGCTCCACGCCGGGAACGTTTATTCCCTTGTTGTCGGATATCTCGCCGCCGTGAACTACGGTGGTGTATATCTCGCCGCCCTTTACGCTTTCAACACGCAGCTCAACGGCTCCGTCGTTTATGAGAATGACTGTGCCCTTTCTCACGTCCCCGGGGAGACCCTTGAAAGAAATGCAGGCTATCTCCTTGTCGCATATTCTTTCCTCGGTGGTGAGCACAAAGCTGTCGCCGTCGTTCAGGGTAACGGGAGTGCTGTCTGCAAATTTGCCCAGTCTTATCTCAGGGCCTTTGGTATCAAGAAGTGCGGCTATGGGAAGCTTCAGCTCGTCCCTTATGCGGCACAGCTGATTATATCTTTTTTCGTGGACTGCATAGTCCCCGTGGGAAAAGTTGAATCGTGCAACGTTCATGCCCGAAAGCATCATTTCTCTGAGTATATCGTCATTGTCTGTAGCGGGACCGACGGTACACACTATCTTGGTTTTTCTCATAAATCCTACCCTCTTTTGTTAAAATAAAATCTTTCCGAATGCTTGGGATATATTGTATCATAACCGAAAAAGCCCGGTATCATACCGCAACATTAAGTATTTTCATGGCAATGGTAAAGTAAAGCAGAGTGGAGCAGCTGTCAACCAGAGTTGAAAGCAGGGGCGCAGACATTATTGCAGGGTCTATGTGTATCTTCTTTGCAAGCATGGGGAGCATACAGCCCAGCAGCTTTGAAAGAATTACCGTTCCGATAAGGGTTATGGAAACAATGGCAGCTATCTTCACGTTCTGATACATGATGATTATTCGCACAAAGTTTACCGCCGCAAGAATAACGCTGCATATGAGCGCAATGCGGAATTCCTTGAACATTACCCTGAAAAAGTCTTTCAGCCTTATCTCCTCCATCGCCATACCCTGAATTACCATGGTAGATGACTGGGAGCCGCAGTTACCGCCCGTACCCGTAAGCATGGACATAAATGAGACCAGCAGCGGAACGGTGGATATAAGCGGTTCAAAGTGATTTGTTATAGCGCCTGTAATGGTGGCGGAAAGCATCAGCACCAGAAGCCACACGATACGGCTCCTTGCGTGCTTCCACACGCTGGTCTTGAAGTAGCCGTCCTCATTGGGCATAACGGCGCTCATCATTGCCATATCCTCGTTGCTCTCTTCACGGATAACGTCCATTGCGTCATCGAATGTGATGATTCCGACGATACGATTCTCAGCGTCAACAACGGGCAAAGCCGCCAGGTCGTGCTTTGAGAAAAGGTTCGCAACGACCTCCTGGTCATCGTGAGTGCCTACGCTTACCACAGTGCAGTCCATGATATCCTCGATAATGGCGTTTTCGTCCGCAACAACTAAGTCAAGAAGCGAAACACGTCCCACAAGGCGGCGGCAGTCGGTGACATAACAGGTATAAACCGTCTCCTTTACCACGCCGACGCTCCTTATGCGCTCAAAGGCTTCCTTTACCGTATCATCACGGCGGAAGTACACAAACTCCGTTGTCATAATGGAGCCTGCGCTGTCCTCGGGGTAATTGAGCAGCTCGTTTATCTGCTTGCGCTTGGCAGGGTCGGTAGTTTTAAGGATACGTGAAACAACGTTGGCAGGCATTTCCTCGATGATATCAACTGTATCGTCAAGGAAAAGCTCGTCAAGCACTGCCTTAAGCTCACGGTCAGAGAATGCGTTGATAAGCAGCATCTGCAGATCGCTGCTCATATAAGTAAAAGTTTCGGCTGCAAGCTCCTTGGGAAGAACTCTGAAAATAAGGGTAAGCTCCTTTTCGCCGAATCCGTCCTGCTCCTCTATCATTTCGCTGAGGAGCTGAGCAATGTCCGCAGGCATCATCTTCTGGAGGGCGGTCTTGAGCTGCACGAATGCTCTGTGCTTTACAAGTACCACCGCTTCGTATTTTTCCATTTTATTCGACCTCCTAAACTTAATATACAGGAGGCATAATACCGCTGCGCCTAGCTCACGCATTACCGACAGGAGAGCTTTAAAAAGTTCAATTCCTTATATAAACCAAACGTGAGCATACAGAATATCCACGGCGCAGGCAAAACGCCCTCGTGGTATCACACCGCTACTTCGGGATTCCATATACTCACATCCTTTTGAACCAAACTATAACATCCATGTCAGCATAGATGTTCATTATCATTATACATTATTTGCCCACCCCTGTCAATCGGATATGAAAATTTAACTGTAAAATTGACGTAAAAAAATCACAGCCTGTATTCCCTGTCCATAACAGTGATAACAAGCTCGTCCCCCTCCTTTTCCACGTCAAACAGCACCATCTTGGAGCTGCTGACCCTGTTGTGGCAGTTGACGCTGACCACAGCGCTGCCCACGGCAAGTATCACCGCCGACAGCGCATATATGCTCATTATTTTCAGGATATAGACCGACTTGCTGTTCTTTTTGGCTTTCATTTTACCGGTCATTTTTATTTATTCTCCTCAGTCCTTTTTATACTAATCTTTAATCGTTCTATAGGCAAAGCCGACAGATGAAATAAGACCAGTCTAGGAAAGCGACCGCAGGCGGGCTTGGTGCCCGGCAAGGGAGCTTGACGAAGAATGGACTTATTTCAGTCAAGGATTTGTCTGTAGGTTGATTGAAGATTAGTATTCATTATTCTCCTATTGAAATAAGTGCTTCCGATATGCCCTGCGCCGTAAGCTCGCCTGCATACAGCGCCTGATCCAGACTGTTCGCATGACCGCCCACCTCGATAAGCAGCGAGCCTGTGGTCATATCCTGGTTGTACTTGCGGTAATCGTACAGCACGGGGCGGGTAAGTCCGCTGAAACTGCTTTCCATATACTGCTGGAAAAGGGCAGCCGTGCGGAGATTTTTCATGCAGTCGGGCATTCCCATAGTGCCGTCATCGCAGCCGCAGATTATCATTACCTGTGCGCTGCTTTTTCCGTTGACGGTAACGGAGGGAGCAATGCGCTCGCCGTCCTCCCGCTCGATAGCGTCACGATGAACGTCCAGCACTACTTTGATAGAGGGATATTTTTCAAGTATCCCCTCCACTGTCACACGGCTGCGGTCATATGAACCGTTGTATGAGGGATAGTCGTGGATAGTGGTGTCGTGATATGTCCTGATGCCGTTTTTCTCAAACACCTCTGTCATAACGTCCCCCACCGCAGCCATGTTCTTGCTCATATCTGTGGTGCGGGAGGTAAAGGAATCATCATAATAATCCCGCTGATAAGGCTCATAGCTTTCTGTGGTATGGGTGTGCATTATCAGCACCTGCGGCTCATCTGCGGGAGCGTTCAGCTTAATTTTAAAGTCAGGGAGCAGTGCCGCATTTTCCGCGATCTCATCAGCCGAAAGCTTGGTCACATTTCTTATCTGACCGCCCATAGGCAGGTCGATGTAATTCTCCCCCTTGCCTGCCGTGTAGGTGGTCTGGGTTATCCTGCCGCTTTTGCTGCCGTCGGAGGAAGCCGCATACGGCAGAGGAGTTCCGCTGTCCGCAGGCTCGGGGAGAAAATCCTCCACCAGACTTTCCTCATCGGCGGAAGAGGGCATACGTCTGCTGCCCTTGGAAAGCATAAGTATATCGTCCTCATCTGAGGGCAATATCGTCTCAGATATATTATTGACATTTTTTTCGGCTTCATTCGCAATATTGGCATTGTCGGCAGGACTTGCGCCAGTGGAATTGCCACTGAAAATTCCGTCAAAGCACATAAGCTCCACCCCTGCACTTGCCTGAGCGGCAATTCTCATCATATCGGTAAAGTGACCGTTATCCGGAGCCTCCCACAGTGCCAGCACCACTGCAGCCGCAGCGCAGAACACGATACTCCGTGAGCGTTTTTTTCTGACAGGTGCAGGCCGTCCGACGTGATATATCCTTGCATTTTCGTTTAAAAACAGCTTTTCGTTCTCCGTCATAATATCAGTCCTTTGCAGTATTCTTTACTGACATTATATTAAAATGCCGTATGGTTTATGATAGATGAAAAAAAGGGAACTGTGGGAACCTTTATTTTTATGCAGATGGACTTTAATATTTGTCCGTACCTGCGGAGGACGACAAGGTGGTTCTGCCCCATAGAAGTCTATCTACGAGGTCTATAAACCAACAACAATAGACCAGTCAAGCAAAAAGAAAATTGTATATCTAAGGCAACACCGTACAATGCTGCCAATAAATTCTCACAAATCAAGTTAAACGCATAAAGCTCTGTAACGGGCATATTGCCTCTGTAAATCTGCTTGCAGGCGCACTTTATCAAGCCGTCAGAGATTTTCTGTCAGCCAGATAAAGGTTTGCGAGTGCAAACATAATATTCAATTTGGCGGTCTGTTTTCGCAGACCCCGGTATCGTGTTTTACGATACCCGAACAGTCGCTTCACGACTGCAAAAACGTGTTCTACCTTTGCTCTGACCAATGATTTTTTATGTTCTGCTTTCTTTGCTGCATATTGTCCGCTTTTTGAAAGCTTTTTCATTGTTGACGGTTTTCTGTTTATCTTGTATTTGATTTTTCGACCATTTTTATTTTTAACAACTGCATTTTCTCGCTTTTCTGCACCGATATATCCACTGTCACCGTATAATTCTTCCTCTTCTCCATGCATAAGATCAGGCGTTGCTGTTACATCGTGTTCATTAGCACCTGTTACTTTCAGATGATGTACAAGCCCGCTGTCCTTATCTACTCCGATATGAGCCTTATATCCAAAGTGCCATTGGTTTCCTTTCTTCACGGAATGAGCGTCCTTATCACGCTTTTTATCCTTGTTCTTTGTCGATGACGGCGCAGCAATAAGAGTGGAATCCACTATCGTTCCACGCTTTAATATCAAGCCTTTTTCGCTGAGAATGTCTATTACCTGATGAAACAGCTTTTCCTGTAATCCGTTCTCAACAAGTATATTTCTGAATCTTCCGATAGTATCCCCGTCGGGAACCTGATTGGGTGAATCTACTCCGCAGAAATCTGAAAATGCACGGCTGTCTATGACTTCGGTCATTGCTTTCATATCCGAAAGGTCATAAAGATTCTGGAGAAGATATATACGAAGCATCAGTTCGAGGTCGTAGGGCTTGTTTCCGTGCTCTCCTTTGTAATAGCACGGTCTGATTATCCCTATCCACTCGTCAAATGGTATTATCCGCTCTATCTTTTCAAGAAATTCTTTTTTGCTTGTTTTGGCCTGCGCCAGTTCATCGCTTATAAGCGAGAATGTTAGTTGTTTATTCATAACTATATTATACCATTTTTCTTCCTGATTTTCAATGGTTTGTGCGGTATTGCCTTAAAATAATCGACACAAGGCTAAATATGGAACGTTCTACCATAATAAGCACTAACCTTACGCTTAATGAAATAGAAAGCCATTACGGAAAGCGTATCAGTTCAAGAATAAGCAGTTCATACATTTGTATGACATTCTGCGGTGATGATATTCGTATGCAAAAAAGAATAGCCAAAATCAAAGAAATGAATTTGAAATGCGTATAAAAATAAGCCGGACAAAACTTTTTTAGTCTTGTCCGGCTGTTTTTGCATTACGAAACTTTGTAAATCGACAGTCTTTGTAATCGAAATGGTTTTACGATGGTTGATTTATTGTGTCATTATCAATCAAAGCTAAACAATAATTGCTATAATTCTCATCACTGAATTTTATAACAGCAATATCATTATTTTCATTTGAAATAGCTGCTTGCATATAATCGCAGTTTGGGATATTTACATCAAAATACTGTAACTTTCCTTGAGAAATATCAACACTTGCAAAATTTTTGTTTTTGTTACAGCTGTACAAATCAGTATCATTATGATAAGAATAATTTAATGGTAATTTTAAGTCGGCGTCAAATGATATTATAGTGTTTATATCATTATCATCTAACGATGAATATATAGTAGAATATTCTCGTGTCGCTCTGAATCGGTAACCACATACAATGTAATAACCGTTATTGTAAGCAATATTGCTTATAAGTTCCAGAGGAAAATCATTTGAATAGTACGATGTGATGTCATTTCCTGATAAACTTATCTCTCTAAACACAGTTTCTGTTTCAAAATCCTCATTATATAATTGTAAAGCTAAGATTATGTTTTCATCGTTAAAGGTCAGCCCCATTGGAGAATAGCTGTCGCTACCGCTTATTCTATATATTTCACTGCTTACTTTTGTAGAGAAATCAAAAATTTTGATTACCCTATCTTTTGTATCAGCTTCGTAATATAGGTATGCAAGTTTATCATTGTCAATGCAGGTCATATATTGAACCATATTGTGTGCTTTAAAACTCTCAGCCTCATAAAATTCTCCAGTATCAATATCATACACATATAATGTTGATAAAAGCTTGTCAGATGTGTTACAAGACGGCATAATAACAAAATATCTATTGCCCACAACTTGAGATAAAAAGTTGTACATAACATTCCATTCTATTTCTGATATAAGCTTTTGACTCTTATTGTCCGTATCAATTTTATAAATATCCATTATATTATCTTTTATATAGCTTACAAATAAATTATTGCCCGAATATGCGTTAAGAATTATCCGACTGCAATCAAATTCACTTATGTCAATCTCATCATATTTTGTAATATCACTTATTGTTTCAGCAACATCTATTTGAGCATAAGTTTCAGTGTATGTTATATCTTCAGCACTTGTCATACTCTCTGAAATTTGAAGATTATTTTCATTGTGATTTGAACACGAGCTGAATGATACCACACTTAATACAGTAATTAGATTCAATATTCGAGCAATAAAATTTCTCATAACATACCTGCCTTGATTTATTTTATTCAGTAATAGCCATTCTATCACAATAGGTATAAAATTTCATAATTTTCTCCTTTTCTGAGCGAGGAGAAAACCGTGCTGTCAATCCTGATGTAAATTGTAGTACGTCATATGTATGCGATAGTTTATGCGTCCTTCAATGAATTTAGATTTCTCCGATTTTTTCAATATACCAAAGTGATGAAAAATCATATTTGTATGAACCAACAAAAACTTTATCATTCTCATTGGTTGATTTTAAAAAGCGTTGACTTTCATCATCAATTATTTGGTATATATTTTCATTTAAGTAAGCCGAGCTAATAAAATAACGTGTATTCCCATTCACTGACATCTTTTTGGTTGATAAAAACGGAATAATGGAATATGTACAATCCTGATTTTCTGATATTTTAAAGATTTGGCTTTTACTTTCAGTAAAATCAGATAAGAAATACTTTCCATCTGCATAAGTCAATGCTTTTCCGTTTCGGTTTTTTATAAAATATTGTCCTGATGAAAAATTAGTATAAGAAATCTGAGAAGCTTCAAATTCAAATAATATATCTTTATATGATGCTTTATCCATTTCAGCAACATAAGCAGAATTGTCTTTTATTTGAAGAACTGAATAAAAGTCGGTAGATAAGTTTGCTCCATAAAATTCATCATATCCATTGAATAGCAGATAACTTTTATTATTGACATATCCGCAAATGAAATTATTATCTGAATAGCGAATCACTTCTTCTCCATCAGTATCAATTAACCAGTCAGCACAAAAAAGAGGAATGTCCTGATAATATTTTCCAACCCAATCAGGCAGTATGAAGTATTCTATACCCATATTATAAATATCTGTGATGTTCATATACCGTATTATTCCAACAAGTCTTTTATCACAATATACTTTTGAATATCGTACATTGCGGTTAATCCTTTTAGAGTTTATAAACTTATTTGTTGGAATATTATAATATGGTATGGAGTAAGGTTCGCCTATGCAGAATTTACGGTTATCTTGATTGAATAGAGATGTGCTATTGGTCGTACGTTCTATAATCTCCTGTTTTATTCTGCCTTTGCAATTATCTGTTTGAATGTAATCATTGAATGTTACAACAGATTCTGCATAACAATTTCCAACATTGCATGACAGAATAGCAAATAAAGATGTGATAATTAGTAGCTTGAAAAGAAGCTTTTTTGTGCATATATTCTGCATAGACCTATTTCACCTTTCTAACTTATTACTATTGTCTGATTCCAAGTATATGTATAATTTTTAGAATTGGTAAAAGAAAATGAACTATCAGATGTATTGGAATCGTAGAAGTATTCCTCACTACCCTCCTGCGGATTCATTAAAACTAAACCCGTATAGTCTGCGTTAAAAATTTTATCTCTTATTGTATTTGGATTTCTCCAAAATTTTTGTATTTGTTTGAGATTTAAGAGCCTGTTGCTGACCTTGTAAAACGGCAACTGTTATAATCGAAATTATTTTCGTCAATATAATCACCGCAGTAATAACCTACCACGCTTCCGTCCTCTTGGTCATAAACAATATCCCATGCAACATTTAAGTCTCCAAAGCCGTTCAGATATATTTTATAAGGCTTGGGAACACTCCACTCGCTGCATATTTGCTCATACCATTCATCAAAATTGAAATTAGCCTTAAATGCGTTATTATTATCAGCAATTAAATTATACAGTTCCTGCATGGATCCTTTATCGTCAGTAATTAACTGTAAGCTTTCGTTTGAAATTACAAATTTAACGCTGTTTATATCACCATTTAAATAAAATATGCCGTCATTAAGCCTTTGGTCTGTTATGAATGTTTCATTGCTATTTTCGGAATTAGTATCTTTCGGGACATTGAAAATAACCAAAGAAAATATAATACCAATAACGGCAATGACAATAACTGCTGTCAATGATTTTTGTGAGCGATTCATAACAAAACCTCTTTCTTAAAATATTATCTTGAATATACCTTGCCACTAATTGTTATTTTGCCGCCCTTATATGTTCCTCCGACATAAAGAGTGTCAGTTCCTGAGACCCTTTTATTGTTTTTGTCATAATAATACCACTGTCCGGAGTTAAAGGTTGCGGAAAATCCATTTCCTGCTGTTCCGGCAGAAAATGTTGAAGTTACACCGTAGATGTTTTTATTATCATACGAAACGTTATAAAACGTGCATTCAGCATTGCTTGCTGATGTCCCTGTGATATTGACAAATGATGATGTTCCGTTATAGTAAGCACCTTTCTGTATGCCATTAAATACACCATCTGCGTATGTTGCAATTGTCGAATTGGAAAGGGATACAGTCTGAGTGTCAGCCGCCGAAGCACCAATGCCCACCATAGATGAAGCTGCCATTACAGCACAAGCTACCATAGTAGCAATTCTTTTTGTCATTTTCATAGTAATTTCCTCACTTTCTGAATGTGAGGAGAAAACCGTGCTGTCAATCCTGATGTAAATTGTAGTATGTCATATGTCTGCGTTTAAAAGTAAGTTTCTTGTTCCGTTTGGAATCCTCCAAAGGTTTGTATAGTCTTATTTGTCTGAATTTCAGTTAAATACAATCAAGGTAACCATCACCTTTCATAGTGTGTCACGGTGACACACTCAATCAACGCATATGTGTCACTTTTTCAAGATAAAAGCCTTAAAAAAAGAATTCTGTTTCGGAATCGTGATAACCACCTTTAACCTTATTTAAATCGGCTAAAAGACGTTTATAATTATAAATCGGAAGTTCATCTTCATAGAAATCCCATAACTTTTCGTCCATTTTTTCTGAAAAATCATCGTCTGTGTTAAGAACTCCTAATGAAAATAAAGTGTAGAAATATACATATTTCGGCTTGTTGTCAACAAAAATCACTGCACAATCAGAATATTTCCAATCATCAAATTCTAAAAACATAACCTTGATTTTAGCATTGGTTTTGTTGGTGCGGCTGAAAATTTCACAAATATTTTCTGTCATTTCAGAATCAATATGATTATATATATACCCATCTAAACTTTGATTTCCCATAGTGTAATTTTCTTCTGTAAAAGCACTAATATTTATTATCCACTTTGAATTAAGTGTATAATCACCTGTTTGAGGTACATCGTTTCGGTACTCTGAGTATGGAAGTATTCTGAGAACTACGTAGGTATTCCCTTTGTGTGAGATTGCTATCCAAGCATATGGCTTTGATGAAAAGTATTCTTGAAAATCCGAGTATTTATCATTTGCAGCAGGTGATAAATATCTGCCGTGAATTTTCACTCCCTTAACCTTTTCATTATCCTGAAAGTCAATATCTTTTACCGAAAATTTTACTGGATTTTTTATAAGGTACTTATCCTCACAAACAGAACCCAGATAATCGTTTATAAATGAAGTTATCTTCTTTTTACGCTTATTAAAATACTTAGCATCAGCTGACTTGCAAAGGTATTCATAACTGATATTATCTGAAATATCTTGATAGCTGTTTTCGTCAGCATATACTATGATTTCAAATGGGAAAAGCAAAAAAGCGAATAAAACGGATAGACATTTATAAACGATTTTCATTAAAAACACTCCTTAATGCTTATGATTTATAAAGTATTGCTTCAACATCATATACATACAGTGTTGATGGGTCTGTAAACTGAAAAGCTGATGATAAAGTCGTATTTGCTATAACACTTTTGGCATTATCCGTTGATGAATCAGGGTCATAAATAAGCAATTCATACTTTTGTGGAGAATTACTGCTTTTATATCCATAACATACAACCATATGAGATACGGTTTGATATTTTGCATGCTTTGTACATCTTAGGATAATTGGCTTATCTTCATCTAAAATCTTCTTTATTGTATTAAAAGAAATGTAGTTAGAATCAATACTTTCATTATCAGTGTTCGTAATTTTAAAATATGACCTAACAAAAGATAAACCCTCTTCGTTGCTTTTGGTGGTGTTCAAGAAGTCCTTGACTTCACTAAGCGTTGCAAAATCATTGCTTGTAAACCCTAAAGAATTAGCAATACTTGTCTGAGTATATGTGTTTGAAAAGTATTTTTTTGTGAAAGCTTCTGTACAAGCTGCCCAGCACCATTTTTTATACTGTTGTCTTTTAACAGTTATATCTATTGTCTTAGTTGATGTTGCTCGTACTGAAGCAATTTCAGATTTTATATCCATAGTAATTATGCTATCAGCATCTAATATCAACTGCTCTGCGGATACAGATAAAGCAGTAGCAGAGCAAATTGTCATTACTGTACAAGTTGCAAGAGCTGCTAATTTTTTTGTGAATTTCATAATTTTCTCCTTTTCTGAGCGAGGAGAAAACCTTGATGTCAATCCTGATGTAAATTGTAGTATGTTATATGTCTGCGTTTAAAAGTAAGTTTCTTGTTCCGTTTGGAATCCTCCAAAGGTTTGTATAGTCTTATTTGCCTGAATTTCAGTTAAATACAATCAAAATAACCATCGCCTTTCATAGTGTGTCACGGTGACACACTTTATACCCACACGCTGTTAGATGTATCTGAAATATTCTCAGAGCTTCCGAACAGTCCGCTTTCCTTTGCATAATGTTTGCAGGTCACACGATAATAATAACCACTTTTTACAGTTCCGATTTTAATACTTGAAGCAGTATATTGTCTTGAATTTGATTTTTTTAAATCAGAAGAAGTCGTATAATCGTACCACTTGGTATTATCAGAACTATATTGTACTTGAATATCGGTTATTCCCACGGAAGCCATTTGAGAAGAACAGCAAGTAGAACCACTTAAATATAATGTTGTTCCTGAAGCTGAAACTGAAACCTTATATGAAGTAATCAGTCCTGCTGAGAAAACAACAACATCTGACGGAGCTTTTGTTATCTCAACCGCATTTGCATTAACTGTGAAAGTTGGAATGCAGAATATTGCAGTTATTGCTGATAAAAGAATTTTTTTCATAATTTCCCCCTTACCTTATCGAGTTGATGATTTTGTCACATTCTTCATAATCAACATCATCTGTAAATATGTTGATTACGCACGAGCCTGAATTGAAAATCAAATTCATTTGATTTTCTTCTTTAGATAGTATTGCCTGATGATTACATATTGTGATTTCGGAAATATTGTGGTCATCACTGGGAATACAAACATTTGACAAGTCTCCGTCATGATAATTCTGAACGGATATGGATATTTTTTGAGAACCTTTTTCAAAGGTAAAACCAATATAATCGGCAAAATCGTTCAGTTCGGATTCAAAATCCACAAGCGTGAAACCGTCAGGAAGATAGTGCGGAGTTTCAACAAAAATATTCATTTCCTCACATTTACCGGTAATGCCATACGGGTCGTCCTCTGATGTCGGCAGTGTAATTTTATCTTTCTCGTTGCTGAAATCAATGCTGACGCCGCCCTGTGTAAGCTCTACAACAAGAGAAAACACATTCATATTCCAAGCCATAACCGAAACACAGTTAGCAACAAGCATTACAGCAGCAGTGCAAAGAATAGGTATTACTTTTCTAAAAGCCTTAATAGAAGCTCTGTTTTTCTTTGTATCATATTCGGAAACTTTTTTATACAGCTTCCTTTTTTGACTTTTGAAATCATCAGCCGTCTGACCGCTGCCATCAGATAATTCACAAAGTTCGGCAGTCAGAGCGGCAATCTTATCATAGTCACGCTTGCCTGACGGCTTGATATTTTCTTCATCAAGCTGCTTCTTCAAATATTCAAAAGCATTTTTTTCAAAATCCTTATCAGAAGTAATTTTTTGTGCAAGCTCTTTCATATCATTCATTCTCCTTTGATTTGTAAACGTCAGAAAACACAGCTTTTCTTTCATCAAAAATAAGATTTTTTTGAGTTTTGTATATCTGCACAAAAATCACAACTTGATTTTGTTATTTTTTCTTGCACTGACCGCAAGCTTTTTTCTTAATCTGTGGATATGGATATATAATGCATTAAGGGTCATTTTGTTGGCTTTGGCTATACGTTCTTTATCCTCACCGCTGTAATAATCAAAAATGATAGTTTTATCCTCATCAGAAAGGCAATCAAAATCGTTGTCAGACAATGACGGAATACCAACAGGAGCAATATTTATTTCCTCCGTACATTCCTCCAAAGAAATAAATGACGGATTGTGTCTTATATAATTTTTGATTTCAAAATCGGCGGCTCTGTAAAGCCACGCTCTTATATTGTCACTTAATTTCAGACGGTCAAGCTTTTTATACAATGCAAGAAATACTTCCTGCGTGACATCTTCCGCTGCCGTTCGATTGAAGTTTAGCTTTGTACGGCAGTAATTATATATTTCACTGTAATACTTATCTACTATTTCATCATACATAATAATTTTTTGCTCCTTTGAGATTTTGGAAGCCTTATACTATTATAACATACTGAAAAGCCCGTTTTCTTTCAAAAAATTTTCTGCATTAACATTTTTTGTATAGTTGCACAAAAAGCACTCTGCTTTTTGTGCTATTGCACTATAAAAAATAAAAGCCCCGAACGCACGTTGTTGTACGTTCGGGGCTGAATTATCCGCCTATGCTATGTTCAGCGGAGTTTTCATCTTTTTTATCTGATGTTGGCTTAAATTCGTCACTCATAATGCGGTCACGGCTGAAAAGAGCCGGTTGTTTTGCACCTTTTTCCTTGCTTTTTTCATTGGCTGCTTTGACTTTTTCAATGAACTTGCTTACGTAAAGTGCTGTATTATCGCTGAAAGCGATGTTAAGAGCAGGTATCCCCTTTGTAATATGAGGAGGATAGCTGCCAACAGCAGAGCCAATTTCAAGGCTTTCAGGTTTGCAGTGTGACGTAATCTTATTATTAACAGATAATGATACCTTGTCTCCATCAGCTTTGCTGTCATATGTAATCAGAATTTCTTTTCCGTTCTGCTTCCATTTAAGGTTGAGATTATCAGGTGTTTTCTCACTGTCAACAGTATTTTCAGGCTGATTCGGAGCAATTTTACCGCTAAGCTTGTCTGCATTGATTTCATCAACGAGTTTCTGAAGCTCCTGTTCTTTCTGATGTAATTCTTCTTCATGAAGAAATGGCTTCTTTGATTCTGTTATACTGTCGGCAAGCTCCGTTTTCAGTCTTTGAAGTTCATTACACGCTCCATCTATCCTTTTGGGAACAGAGTTTATCATATTGTCAATTCTCGTGAGATTACCGGTATCACTTTTACCAAGTTCAAATGGATAAGAATTAGCACCTTTCAGAGAAGCAATCATAGACTTTGTGAAAGTATCATAGGAAACAGCCACCTTGAAGCCTTTGTATTCGGCAATGTCAATGAATTTGTTCGGATTTCCGACAATAGAATCCAGTGAAGCTCTTTTGAATGCTTCTGCCGCTTCCTTTTTGTCCTCATATGTTGTACTTCCGACTTTCATAATGAATTTTTCTTTGCCGTCAACATCTGTTTCGGGAGTGAAATTCTTTATTTTATTTGTATCCTCTGTAATATTCCGGATAGCTTTTTCTGCCTGTGCTATTTTGTCGGGTAGATACTTGATATTATCTTCAAGTTCATACTTTTCTTCAAGGTAATGATTTTTCATAGATTTCAGCTCGCTTATTTCTTTCCTAAGCTGTGCCTGCTGCTTCATTCGTTCATCACCGATAGCGGCAATTTTTATATCCTGAAGCTCTCCTGTCATATCGTCAATATCATCACAGGTACGAGGAACATCTTTTGAAGTGAAAATTCTTGAAAAAGCGTCCTGTTTCTTCTCGACAGTCTGATATAGGTATGAATCCAGTGTTCCTTTGGTAACATAGCGATAATTATAAACAGTATCGTTTGAATTACCCTGACGAACCATTCTGCCTAAACGCTGCGTAAGGTCTGCCGGTCTCCAAGGACAATCAAGGTCGTGCAGTGCAACAAGTTTATCCTGAACGTTAGTGCCTGCACCCATTTTCTGTGTTGACCCTATAAGTATTCTGACTTCGCCGCTTCTGACCTTTGCAAACAATTTGGCTTTCTTTACTTCCGTATCAGCTTCATGGATAAAGGCAATTTCTTTTTCTGTCACTCCACGTTCCAACAGCTTCTTTTTTATATCAGCATAAACGTCAAAACGCTGCCCACCCTTTTTCAAATCTTCCTTTGACTGCGGTACACCTAAATCACAGAAAACAAGCTGTGTTGATTTTGCTTCAGCTGTTTTCTGCCATATGTTATATACGTTGTTTACACAGGCATTGATTTTAGTCTGAGGTTCATCAGGAAGTTTAGGGTCTAAAAGTCTTTGGTCAAGTCCAAGTTTTCTTCCGTCACCCACAATCAGGAGCATATTGTCCTCTGTTCTTGAAACAGCCCCCATACTTATTTTATCAGCTCTTTCGCCAAGAGATTCAACAAATTTCTTCTGTATCTCTGTAGGTTCAACAGCAACGATTTCCTTTTTACATTCAGGAACATCAAGATTAAGCTGGTCTGCCATTTTTATGTCAGCACATTCTTTGAACATCGTTACAAGTTCGGGAACATTGGTAAATTTCAGACGTGTTTTTGTTCTCCACTCGTTGCCACTGGGGGCAATTTCCAAATCGTTAGTTCTTTTGGTGAAGTTGCCTGCCCAAGAATCAAAATTGTTTAATCCGGTTTCTTTCAATAGGTCTGTTTGCAGATATTTCATCATAGTGAACATTTCGGAGAGAGCATTAGTGACCGGCGTGCCTATACTCACAAGCTATCTATTATGATTTCTTTAATATACCGCCGGAGAAAACCGTTCCTCTCCGACGGATTTTTCATCAGAATATGAAATGAATTTTGATACCCTCTTCATCGGTAACATCAATTCTGTCTATCATTACTTTGGCAAGAGCGTTCTTCTCCTCCATAGAAAGCTCGTCCCACCTGTTCAGCGGTTCAAGCAAAGGCTTGGTGTCGATTTTCTTTACCCTGCGTTCTATCAGAAGAAGCTGCTTTTCGTATTCGTTCTTCTTTGCGTGAAGCTCGCTTATCTTTTCCTGAATGTACCCGAAAAGAACATCGTCCGCATCTATCAGCCTGTCAATGAGCTTTTTTGTATCAGCTTCAATGCGAAGCAGTTCCGCCTTGATTCTCTCCGCTTCTGAGGACTTGTTTGCACTGCTGTTTTTTGCTACCTCAAATTCGGAAATATGCTCCTTCATAGCCTTATATACAGCTCTCTCCACATCATCGGGACAGACTTTCAGACGTTCGGTTTCACGGCTGCACCCTTTAATAGTTTTAAGCCCTGTGCAGTTGTAATATCTCCAGAGCTTGGTCTTGTCCGCATTGTACGAATACGCAATAAGCAAAGCTTTTCCGCAGTGTCCGCACTTGGTAAGACCTACAAGCCACGATTTAAGCTCGCCCCTTGATTTCGGTATCTTATGATTGTGGGACTTTTTATCCTGCACCGCAAACCACGTTTCGGAGTCCACAAGTCCCTCGTGATAGCCCACCTTGATAAACCTGTCCTCGCTGTTCTTCTTATGCCACAAAAGTCCGTGTACACCGTCATAAGCATCAATATCATCTATCATCGTAAAACCTCTCGACAGGAAAAACTCATAGACATTCTTATCTGCACGAACATAAAGCGGATTTTCAAGTATTCTCGATATCTCGCTCCGATCAATAATTCTGTTGACCGCCGTATTTCTAGATGTTGATGAGGACGGAAGATTGTGTGCTTTTATGTAGTTCACCACATCAAGCAGAGATGTTCCCGGCTCTTTATATACTTCATATGCAGCCATGACAGTCTGAGCCGCTTCCGACGGAACAAGCACCGATCCTGTCTTGCCGTTTATGGTCTGTCTGCTCGATTGGAAACCAAAAAACATTTTGCCGCCCTGATAAAAACCCGTTTCAACGGCTTTGGTGCTGTATGCGTCCTTTACTCTCGCCGCAATGGTTTCACGCTCGAACTCCGCAAAGTTCAGAAGATTGTTTCGCATCATTCTGCCCTCTTTGGTTTCCGTGTTGAACGGTTCTGAAAGGGAAATAACACCTACTCCGTACCTGTCCAGCTCGTCCGTGATATTGAGATATTCCCTCATATTACGGCTGAAACGGTCATACTTCTTCACGATTATCCTGTCGATATAACCGTCCTTTGCATCGGACATCATCTGCATAAATTCGGGGCGGTGACGAACGTCCTTGCCAGATTTTCCGTCATCGCAGTAAACCTTGAAATTTGCCTCCTCTCCGACATATCTGATACATTCTTCTCTCTGTGCAGCTATGGAAAGCGAATTATTTCCCTTTTCCTTATCGCTGACGGAACGGCGAACGTATATTGCTGTGAATTTGCTTGTCATAATAATCAACCTCCATAATATGAAAGCCGATCATACGTTGTTAATGTTATTATAGCATACTCGGTTTCATATTTCAATGCTTTAAAGCGATGTTTTTAGAATTTATGCCGTTTTATTTGAGGTGTCATTATTATCTGTTCCGCTTTTTTCTGTGCTGTCCTTTTCAACAGGTTTCAGAATATCATAGATCTGATTTATCCTGTTTCTCTTAAAGCTCTCACTCACATCTTCGGGAATGTGAGATGTCACCTTGATACCGTTAATGGTACGCTCGATTATTCTTTCTTTCATAAGCAAAATGCTCCTTTCAATTTTTCTTTTGTTCTGTAAATTAAATACGTTCAACGGGAGTACGGATCCCGATTTCTCCGAGCCGTCTTTTCCTGTTCTTCTCTGATACGTTTTATCTCGGCTGCCTTGGCATTGACCTTTTCAGCCCATTTGGGGATATTTTCGCAGGCTTCAACGAACTTCTTATCAAGAACAGGTTCAAGCTTAGGCAGACTTGCTTCATACTCCTCTAGCTCTTTCTTCCCCGCCTTACAGCAATGAGCATAATCGGTTTCAAGCTGACGTATAAAGGTCATATAATGTGAGGTAACGTTTTTCTTGTTTGCAGCTGCCTGTTCGTACTCGCTCTGCCTTTGCGAAAGCTCCGATTTCAGCAGCTCCAAATCATGCGATACTTTGTACAGATCTTCCTGTGAACAAATGTTATTGTCCTTCAATAGCCGCAGTGATGCCAACTCGCTTATATTCTTGGGCATTAAACCGCCTTGGGTATGAATAAGTTCCAGATAGCGTTCACCATGTTCAAGGATAAACTCCTTTTCCTTTATCCTTTTCACTATCTCATTGTACCGTCCGACAGCAGCATCGGCTTTTTCGGCGATCCTATTAACGTGATCTTCAAACGCCTGCTTGGTATGGATTTTGTTTTCGTGAACATAACAAAGCAGCTCTGCCGTTCTCCGCAGTTCGCTGTATGTTACCGAATGACAGAATTCGGGACAGCGGTAAAATGATATCTGCATCTGTCTGAGGCATATTGCATATTCTCTCTGTATGCCCGAATATGTAAGAATCTTATCCAGTGACATTTCCTGATTTTTATTATCAATGCGGTACTGCAATTCTTCAAGTCCATAGCCGTCACCAAGTCTGAATGACCTTACAGCCCTGCTCCTTTTAAGTTCGGCAGGCTTTACCGATAAATATTTTCCCTGTCTGACTTCATATCCGCAGGAAATGAGCTGCCCTGCCAGATCGGCAATGTTTTTGACATTCTCCATAAGTACGATACGGTCAATATCGTCACATAGCTTCTGCTTCCAAGATGTATTGTTCTTTCGGGCAAGCCATTCAGTATATGTGAGACTTCCGCTGCGTTTCGGTTCTTTTATAACATGAAGTCCGTATTTTCTCATCAGCTTATCGGAAATATCCCTGCACTCTTTCAAGGTCTTTTGATTCTCTATCCAATGTCTGCCTTTCATATCATAAGCATTTACTGCAAAATGGACGTGTATGTGGTCGGTGTCCGTGTGCGTTCCCATCAATATCTGCATACTGTACCCAAAAACATTCCTTGCCCATTCCTCTCCAACATACAGAGCTTCCTCCGGAGTGACCTCGCCTTTTCTGAATGACATTACATAATGATGCATTTTTATCTTCTGCTTTCCGCTTCCCACAGCTCTTTGAGAAAATTTCTGTCCCGAATAGCTGTCATAGCAAAGAGCCATTTCAAGGTATGCGGAGTATGGGTCTTCGGAACAATTCAGCCCCTTGACCAATTCTGCTTTTTTATCTTTTGTTTCTCCCACAACATATTTCAGAAGTGCAAGCGGCGATGCCTTTATTGATGAAATGTGTTTTATTACAGCCACGCTTCCGTCACTTCCTTAAAGACAGGCGTTCTGAGCTGATTATGCACATAATCCTCCAAAAGCTCTATGTCCTTTTCGGCTTCTTCCACATCTTTGAGATAAACGGCTTTTTCGGTATTGACATTTTTCGCAACGCTGTTGATATCAATGCAGGCTGAATTATCATCATAGGAAGCGTTCATAAGCATACTTTCCAAATCCAAACGCATAATTTTTCCGCTGACAGCTTTTTCTCTTATGTAAGCAGCAGGATTCTTTCCGCTTTTCTTTGAAAGGAAAATCATCTTCTCCCATTCATCGGAATTGTACTTGACCTCCTTGCGGATCGTTCTTTTGGTTCTGCTCATTTTGTGAAATCACCTCCTTGTCAGTCAATGTTCAGAAGCTGATAATAGTAACGATTCAGAATGCGTCTGCAATTCTCAAAACGCTTTTTCAGCTCTTTCAGCTTTTTAAGATGTTCGGAGTTTGTTTTTTCGGCAGTCTTGATGATCATATCCAGATCGGTTCCGATGTGATTCACCTTTTTGAACGGAAGGCACAGATCTTCCGCACGATAGTCTTTCCACATCTTATGGACCGACATATTTCTGATAAAAGCCGCAGACTTCATTTTAAGAACTTGTCTTCACAAGATAAATGTGGTAAAATAAAAGAACAATGAGATATACAAGTGATATGACGGAAAGTCAATGGGAAATAATAAAACCAATA
>ENA-OXFN01000205-OXFN01000205.1-human-gut-metagenome-genome-assembly--contig:-NODE-205-length-28837-cov-8.35856_pt1 | contig 28837 bp, 25 predicted proteins | sample MGYA00249366_ERZ652265 | MGnify/ENA primary metagenome ERZ652265 (study PRJEB26925, sample SAMN05826980) | human gut metagenome | biome: ENVO:2100002; feature: ENVO:00000062; material: ENVO:00002003... | reverse complement strand
GGAGATGTGTATAAGAGACAGGTTCCGCTCGAAGGGATCTTCACCGCTGCCGACTTGCATGACGATCTGCGGGCTCTTTTCGACAACGGCTTCGGTCCCGGAGCGGAAACGGGATGGGAGGAGATGGATAAGATCTGCACGTATGAACGTGGGCGAAGTGTCTACGTCACCGGAGTTCCCGGTGCAGGAAAATCCGAGTGGGTGGACGAATTGGTGTTGCGTCTCTGCCTGCGGCATCAATGGAAAATCGGGTTCTTTAGCCCGGAAAATACCCCTATCGTCTATCATCTCCGCAAACTGATTGAGAAACTCACCGGACACCGTTTTCAAAACGGCTGTGGCATGACGGAGGGACTCCTTGCGAACTCGGAAGATTTTCTGACTGAAAACGTCTCTCATATCTCTCTGAAAGGTAATGTTTCTCCGGATCGTGTACTGGCCAAGGCTCATGAACTCGTTGTCCGCCGCGGCTGCCGCATTATTGTCTTCGACCCGCTCAACCGTTTCGACCACAACCCGCAACCGGGACAGACGGAAACGCAATATATTTCCAACCTGTTGAATAAATTTACAGAATTTGCAGTGCAACATAATTGCCTGCTCGTGGTTGTAGTCCATCCTCGTAAAATGAACCGTAATCCTGTCACGGGCATTACCCCTCGTGTGGAAATGTACGACATCAACGGCTCTGCCGATTTCTATAACAAAGCGGATTACGGTATCATTGTGGAACGTGACAAGGAGGTTGGTGTCACCCGCGTATATGTGGACAAGGTGAAATTCAAGCATCTTGGTGTCGGTGGAATGGCATCCTTTGTCTACGATCCCGTAAGCGGACGATACCTGCCCTGTGAAGAATCTCATGACCCTTCTCTCTCCGCTGACCAGCGTGTCCGAAATACGATGTTCGACAACTCCTGCTGGCTACCTGAAAAAGAGCTGTTTTAAAGTATTAGGTATTAAGTATCAAGTATTAAGTATTATGATGTTAAGTATTATGATGTTAAGCATTATGATGTTATCCGTTGTTGTGATGCGTTTACCACGGTTAATACTTGATACCTAATACCTAATACTTGATACTTTAATTAGGGTTCTTGTAGCACTTCGATGATGAGCCTTACTTGTGCGGGAGTGTAGTATCTGGCGCGTGGATTCATGCCGGTGGCCAGGAGCCGTTCTTTTAGTCCGGGTGCAGCTTCAATCCATTCGTTGAATCGGTCTACTGCGCTTTGTTGCAGGATATTGGGGAGGTACAACAAGGCAAGTTCGCCTTTCCCATAGGTGCGGTATTGGAATGTTTTTTCTTCTTCTTGTTCGGGGAGAATCTTGTTTTTTGTTTTCATTTATAGTTGTGCTTTTAGGTTGTTGTATTTGAAGTAAAGTTACTCATTTTTAGTGGGATAGGCAAATTTTGAGAGCAGATGTTCGAGCGTATTCATAAAAGAATTGATACTAATAGAATACCGATTCTTGAAATTTATCGTATCTTTGTTTACGTTTCACGTTAAAAGCATAGAAAAAGGATGGAAGGAATATTCAGGCGTTATCCGATAGGGATACAGAGTTTCGAAGATTTACGCAATAATAATTGTGTGTATATTGATAAGACAGAGTTGATTTATCGTTTGGCTAATTCGGCTAAGACTTGTTTTCTTAGCCGTCCCCGACGCTTTGGAAAGAGTCTGTTAGTTTCCACTCTTGAAGCCTATTTCTCTGGTAAAAAAGACCTGTTCAAGGGTCTGATGATGGAACAGTTGGAGAAAGACTGGACGGTTTATCCCGTGTTGCATATTGATTTCAGTATCAGTAAGTATATGAATGCGGGGATGCTGCGCTCCGCTATCAACAATCGCTTGGTGGAATGGGAACGAATTTACGGATGTGACACGAGCGAAGACACTTTCAGTCTCCGTCTGAAAGGTATTATCAAACGTGCTTACGAGCAGAGCGGACGTCAGGTTGTGTTACTTGTAGACGAATATGATTCTCCTATGTTGGATAGCAACAACAATGAGGAGTTGCAAGCTGAAATACGTGGCATCATGCGCGACTTTTTCAGTCCGTTGAAAGCGCAGGGAGAATATCTTCGTTTTCTTTTTCTGACCGGTATCAGTAAATTTAGTCAGATGAGCATCTTTAGTGAATTGAACAATCTTCAGAACATAAGTATGCAAGATGCTTATAGTGCCATTTGCGGTATAACGGAAAATGAATTGCGTACACAGTTGGAAGAAGATATAAGAAGGATGGCCGAGGCGAACGGTGAAACGTATGATGAAGCTTGTATACATTTGAAACAACAATATGATGGGTATCATTTCAGTGAAAATAGTGAAGACATTTACAATCCGTTTAGTTTGTTTAATGCATTTGCTCAAAAGAAATATGCCAATTTCTGGTTCTCTACCGGCACTCCCACTTTCCTGATAGACATCTTGCAGCAAAGCGATTTCGATATTCGTCAACTGGATGGCGTTTCGGCTACTGCCGAGCAGTTTGATGCACCTACCAATGTCATTACAGACCCGCTTCCGGTACTTTACCAAAGCGGTTATCTCACTATCAAAGAGTATGACCAGGATTTTCAGATCTATACGTTGGCTTATCCTAACAAAGAAGTTCGGAAAGGCTTTATCGAATCATTAATGCCGGCTTATGTGCATTTGCCTGCTCGCGAGAATACATTTTATGTAGTATCGTTTATCAAAGACTTACGGGTCGGCAATCTGGATCAATGTATGGAGCGGATCAAATCATTTTTCGCCTCTATCCCCAATGATATGAATAATAAGGAGGAGAAACACTATCAGACCATCTTCTACCTCCTGTTCCGGCTGATGGGGCAATATGTGGATGCAGAAGTGAAGAGCGCTGTTGGCAGGGCTGATGTTGTGATAAAGATGCAGGAGGCTATCTATGTATTCGAATTCAAAGTAGACGGTACTCCTGAAGAAGCGTTGGCGCAGATCAATAGCAAGCAGTATGCGATTCCTTATCAGGCAGATCATCGGAAAGTCGTTAAAGTGGGAGTTAATTTCGACAGTAGTATGCGAACTATTGGAGAATGGATCATTGAAAACTAGGGAATGATCTTACATATTCCTACATATTTCCACATATTCCGGTATAATCCGTTTTAATCCGGCATAATCCGGTGTAGTCCGGCGCAATCCGGCAAGTCGTCAACGTGTTGTCGTATCTTTGTTTCATCAACAGAAAGGGAGAATGTACTTCTTTTCGTAGAAACAATTTTTAAATATGGCAACAGTTACAGTTGTGCGCTACAAGCGCAGAAAACGGCTCGGTGATGATAAATCACCGATGATGTATCTTCTCAAGCCCAAGGCTGGGGAGTCGAAAATCTATTCAATTGATTCACTGGCACAGGAAATCGAGTCTATCGGGTCGCTTTCGGTGGAAGACGTGTCGCATGTGATGAAATCCTTTGTCCGTGCGATGAAAAAAGTGCTTGTGGCAGGGAATAAGGTGAAAGTGGATGGACTGGGTATTTTTTATACCACGCTGACCTGTCCGGGTGTGGAACAGGAAAAGGATTGTACGGTGAAAAATATCACTCGCATCAATCTCCGTTTCAAAGTCGACAACTCATTGCGTCTTGCCAATGACAGCACGGCAACTACTCGTGGCGGGGATAATAACATGATGTTCGAATTGTATACGGAGAAGAAGTCCGCTGCCGGAGGAAACGGCGGTGACGGCTCCGATGATGATGGTAAAGGCGATGGGGGAGAACCCGGTGGTGGTAGCGGTGGAGGAGAAGCTCCGGATCCGGCAGCATAAACCGCTTTGATTGACTCTGTTCTCAATTTATTAATTTATCATCTCAATCTATTAAAATGTTAGATAAAATTATCGAAATCATCATGACGATTCTGCCTTTTCTTGGCAATAGTCGTAAGAAGCGCCAGATGATGGCGCAAGAAGTGAAAGAGTTCAGCGAACTGGTGAAAGATCAATATACTTTTCTGATGCAACAGCTGGAGAAAGTGTTGAAGGATTATTTCGACCTTAGTTCGAAAGTGAAAGAGATGCACGCGGAGATTTTCTCGTTGAGAGGACAGTTGACGCAAGCTGCGGCTCTGCAGTGTAGCAGCAAGGAATGTGTGCAACGAGTACAGATGGTCACTGAAACGGAGGGATGAATTTATGCGAACCATCAATTTGATTGTGATCCACTGTTCCGCCTCAAGGGTAGATAGGAATTTTACGGAAGATGATTTGGAAGTGTGCCACCGTAGGCGTGGTTTCAACGGGACGGGTTATCATTTTTATATCCGCAAAAATGGGGATATAAAGACCACCCGTGAGATTGAACGAATCGGTGCGCACGCAAAAGGACACAACCAGAACAGTATTGGCATTTGTTATGAGGGAGGACTCGACTGCCATGGTCGTCCTGCCGATACACGCACCGAGTGGCAGATTCATTCAATGCACGTACTCATACTGACGCTACTTCGTGATTATCCTGGTTGTCGCATTTGCGGACATCGCGATCTAAGTCCCGACCTGAATGGAAACGGGGAGATCGAACCCGAAGAGTGGATTAAAGCGTGTCCGTGCTTTGATGTGAAAAAAGAGTAGGATGCTTAAAAAAGTGTATTAATACATCATAGGGTAAACAAACAGAGCGAGGTATTTCTGAAGAAACTTCGCTCTGTTTTGTTTGTTGCGTTGTCTGTTTGCTGCACTGTCTGTTTATCAGTTGTCTATTTATCAATCCTTATTTATTTACGATGTTCGCCATGTTCTGTATGGATGAACTTTCTATTGGCCCCTTTTAATTTGAATAAGTTACCTATCATGGTGACTGCCAGCATCGGAACTTTTAGAATGGCTTTTCCTACCTGCTTAGTGAATAATTTACCGCCCGATATAGGTAGCGTCATGGCCGCTACTTGTGCCGCTGACAATATCCACCATTTTATTGCTATCATCCATTCGTGGCCGCCATTGTACAAACTTAATATAATGCCGATAACGGTAAAAACGAATGTCAGTCCAAAGACTCCTGCCAATTGAACCAGCCGTGGAGGAAGCATCCATTGGAGTATCTTATTACAATAGTCTATATTCCCTTGTAAAAGTGCTTTGGGTAAATGTGGCAACGAAGCGCGAAGAGCGCCAAATTGTGCGGCTATCCAGCGTTTGCGCTGGTTGCTGATGGCCTCTTTCTTTTGCGTTTTCTCGTCGAACACAAGCAGGTCGGGCAGATAAACGGTATAGATGCGCTGTTGCAGGAGCATGGCTTCCAATTCTTTGTCTTCACCTGCTGTCTGGAGATATTTCACGTTCTGATGAAACCATTCTGCTTCGAATGCCATTCCCGAACCGGATAGCCCGGCAGAAAGTCCTACAGCGTTGTGTCCGCTGCGGAAGAATCCATTGTTTATTTCTTCGCTGGCGCTGTCGAGCACGGAAATGTCTGTGTTCAGATTCTTTCCTGTACGGTGCGCCTGTACGGATTTTATGCCGCTGTCAAAAACACGGTTGATGGTAGACAGGAAATCGGGCGTGGTTATGTTGTCGGCATCCATGATGACTACAATGTCGAATGCATTTGTATCAATGGAATCCATGGCCATTGCCAGTGCTTTGGCTTTCGAACTTTCCTTGTAATTTGCCATCAACAGGCGGATGGGAAGGGCTGCCAGAGCGTCGTTTGTTTCCGGTCGCATCTGATCGGAAATGACTATGATCTCATAGAGTTCCTTCGGATAATCCTGTTCAAGAAAGCTCTGTATGGAAGCAACAATCACGCGGTCTTCCTTGTAGGCGGGAAAGAGCACGACGATGCGTCGGAGCGTACGGGCTTCGGGGTATTGGGGAGCCCGGTAAAACTTGGAGGCAATAGCGTATAGCAATAGGTAGCATACGCAAAATACCAGGGGAATGTAGAGAATCCAGTCAATAATGTTCATAGTATCTAGAGTTTTTTAAGTGTGCTATTGTTAGTATCTGATGAAGACATGAATAGCCCTGTGCAGACTCCATAATAGGTGGAACAAAACAGGTCGAAACGGCCTTTGAAAGCGAATGACAGACTGTTTTTGCCGGCTGCAATGGTGCTCTGGTAAAGTACGGACATCAATCGTTCCATGCCTTTCATATTACGGCGGGCATAGAGCAGGCGATTTCGTGTCAGGAAATAGGTGCGTAGTTTGCTTAGTTGACCGGTGCTTTGGCTTTCTTTATGAAAAACAGTGCAACGCGGCTCATACCATAGCTCGTAGCCGGCACGGGTCATACTTGTGCTCCAGTCGAGTTCTTCGTAATAAAGGAAGAAGATTTCCGGCATCATTCCGATTTTTTCGATCACTTCGCGTTTGATAATCATGGCTGCCCCGTGTAGATAGGGGGTAGGATGGGGGGTATCGTAGCTTCCGTCATCGGGACAGTCGAAACCCAGCATATTGTTGCGCAATGTTATCTTTGTCAGCGGGGTGAATCCTGCAAACTGTATGTGTTGCGGCGGAAAGGCGAAACGTATTTTAGGAGACACGCCTCCGATTTCCGGACGACTTTCCAATCGTTCCACCAGGTAGGCGATTTCATCGGATTCGATATAGGTATCGTTATTGATAAGGAAAATGTATTTGCCTTTTGCTGCACGGATGCCAATGTTGTTACCACCGGAAAAACCTCCGTTCTCATTGCTGCGGATGCTGATAACCGTTGGGTATAATTCGTGTATTTTGGCTGCTTCATCTTCGCGTGAAGCATTGTCTACCACTATGATTTCATAGCTCACAGACTTCAGCTTTTTGTGCAGTGATTCTATTAGTTCACAGGTGTCTTTGAACCCGTTGTAACAGATGGTAATAAATGATATGTCGGGACTACTGTTTGTCATTCTTATTCGTTGATTTCGTTATTAGATAGCAGCCGTTCTTTTTCTTCGCTTTCTTCTTTTTTTTCACTGATACGCTTGTCGATATGTGGAGCTGCAAAACAGAGTGCAAAGCCTATGTATACGGGCAACTGGTTGGGATACTGCATAATGTCGTTGACATAAGTGGCGATAAAAAATCCGGCATCCATACAAAGCCATGCCGCGATAAGTCCACGCAGGCCTTTGTTGCGTACTTTAAACATGAGTATCCAGGAGCACCAGGCAAAGAGAATGCCGTGTATGGAAAGGTAGAGTATCAGTCCCACAATTCCCGTTTCCACCCATACGCTGACTAGCCATGAGTCGGGAGGGTAGGGCATTTGCTCTCGTGAATCGAAGTTACCGGCTTTGGAGAGTCCAATGCCGTAGCCTAACGGTTTCTTTGCCATCAACTCTTTCATTCTTTGCCGGTTTTCGACACGCACCTGGTAGGAAGCGTCTTCGGACGGATGGAAAGAGGAGCGCATCTTGTGGATATATTGGTTCCCGCTTCCGATATTGGTATAACTGAAGAACACGAAAACGCTGATGGATATGAATATACCTGCCAATAACGCTTTCCAATTTTTGGCAATGACGGTTATCATCAACATTCCTCCCATGATGACTCCCATAGCTGCACGGGTTCCCGAAATCCCCATTCCGTAAAGTCCCCCGACGGCGATGCAGAGGAAGTAAATGCGTAGCCATTTGGACTCCACAAAGAAGGCGGAGATGGCAAAGACTACAGCGGACATGGCGGCATGTACTCCGTAGTTTGCTGCGTCGGAGAAGCAGGAAAAATAGCGGATACCCGACCAGATGATATGTGTACGCCATCCGCCCAGCACGTGCAGGAAATAGAGGTCTTTGGAGCTGAAACCATAGTTTTTTTGCCAGTAACCTTTTATCGTAAAGACGAGGACGAATACCGACCAGATGATTAATAGCAGCTCGATGTCTTTTTTTGTGCGGACAACGAGCGGAACAACAAAGGCGCATATTAAAGGTATCAGCGCATAAGGTGTAAGGTTGATGTTCCATGCTGCCAGCACGTTGTTGGGATTAAGAATTTCGAGAAGATAGAAGCACAACCAGATTGTGAACATATAGGTCATGATGTTTTGACCTGCTTTCCAGTTGGTTTGTTCATCATTGTTAAGTTGTATCAAACAGATAGTAGTAAATAACAAGATAATGATCATAGAGAATAACCCTACCTTGATATTTACTAACATTCCTGCTGCAACCAACACAAATTGTAAAGCAAGCAGGATATGGAAAGTCACTATCTTATTATTCGTCATCGTCTTCTTCAGTCTCTTTCGCTTTTCTACTTAGATTGAATATGATTTTTTCTGTAAGTGACAATTGGCTGAAACGATAGCTGACTCTACGTAATAAGGTATATGGCGGAAGTTGTCCGGTGAAATCTTCCACTGCCTCACGCTTGGCGTTGGTCAGGCACACACGGAACGGAACATCCGTTTTACCCATTTGTGTCGTGAGCTGTTCGCAAAGTTGTTTGTCGATGGTTTTCCATCCGCGGTCTGCCGGGCTGACCAAAATGTTGACATTAGCGTCGTGCAACAGTGCAGTCGGGATATTGCTTGACGACAATGGCGGATAGGCAACGATTAGTATGTCTTCTCCTTGCAGGGTATAAAAATCGGTAATGTTTTTTGCAAGCAGATATTGAGTAGAATCTGTGTTAAAATCTTCTCCATACGTGATGAATCTCGTATTTAACATCCGGCTTTGCATATATCCGCAGATCAGATTTCCAACGATGTCCTCACCGGAGTTTTCGCTGGTACTGAACAGGTTGATGATAAATACTCCGGGGGATTTCCGCTTCGTCAGGAAGCGGAGTATGGAGTTGCTCAATTCTTTGATGGAAAGTTGGACGTAGGTTTTGGCTAGTCCGCCATAACGGGAAGAGGAGGGGCTGGGAACGGCTCCTATTACCTTAAATCCGGTCACTCGTTTGGTTCGGTTTGCATCACGCAACGTTCTGTCAAGAATCTCGATTAATAATAATAGAGCGATGATTATCAGAAAACTACCTATGCAGGCGGCAATGACAATCTGCTTGCGGTTGGTTGAATTGGATGCAATCGGATAGGTCGGTTCATTGAGCACTTTCAATGTAGCAGAAGTCATTTCCAGATTTTTCTTTCTTAACAGGGCTTCGTTGTAGCTTTGTAACACGGTCAGGTAACTGCGTTCCGTAAAGTTGATGGAACGTTCTTTTTGCTTGATGGTGGTACCCACAGGGGCAAAAAATACATAACGGTCGTTCAATTCCTGACGGGCATTTTGTACAATTAGTAGTTCGGCCTTAGCTTTTTCAAACAACAGAGTTTGTTCCAGCCATTGGTCGATGATATTGGTCCGGCTGGCGCCCTCTTTGGTGTATTTATGACTTACGTAGGAAGTGGTTAAATCATTCAGTTCCTGTTTAAGTTCGCTCAATCGTTTTTTGTCACCTGTCAGAGATTCGGTATCTTTTTGTTTGGAGTCGCTCATCGCTTCCACTTCTGAGATTTTACTGGTGATATTGGATGCTTCTCTTAATTTGTCCACAAATTCCATATTCTTGAGCACTTGCTTGGCATTGCTGTCCATGTGCTTCTCCAGTTCTTCGAGCATCGACTTGGTACTGTTATATGCAAAAAGTGCATCTTGTTCCCGTAGCTCGAATTCTTTACTGATGGCCGCGATTTCTTTGGTTTCGTCCAGATAGTTGATGATACGTTTTTCTACGTTGTACTTGGTCAGGTCGTCTTCCTCCGAGTTGAGTTTTTTGCCGATGCGTTTCAACTCTTCCTCAAAGTATTTGATGACTTTGTCTGTTTCTCCGTAGCGAATACGGCGGTATTCTTCCACAAATTCGTCCATCAGGATGCTTACCGTGTTGTAGGCTATGCCGGGATCGCCGGAAGTATAGCTGATGTCCAACAAATCACTCGTGAGCCGGCGTTGCACTTTGATGTTTTTCAAAGCGTTGTAGCTATAGAAAGGGTGATTGTAGTAGAACATTTCATAGATGTAGTTACCTTTTTTCGGACGCATATATGCTTCCAGATTGGCAACTGTTTTATCTTCGCTCGATTTGTCGATCAGCTTTAATATTTCCGGTCCATGCGGACTGTTTTTTAAGTGGTTATAGGTGTAATTGTAGCTGGATGGGGTGACTCCGTCGTTGTCATTGTCCGGATTTCCCTGGATAAGTACACGGGCAAATAATCGCAGGAATACTCTTTTCAGGGTGCTCTCGGCTTGCATGATACTTATCAGGTTGTCCATCGAATTTTGTACTGTCGCCCAGTCTGTGCGTTTATCGCTTTCCAAGTTGTATCCCGAGGCTACTCCGGTATAAAGTGTTGCTTTCACGTCGTATCCACCTTGCATGTGACGCGTATAGTAGAAGACGAGTAACGTGAAGATAGCGGTCCCTACCAGTATTAGCCAACGGTGGCGAAAGAGGGTCCGTATGATAGAAATGATGAAGTTCATATCTTAGTTTTTTTATTTTCTTATGATGGGAGTACGTGAAATAACCTCAAGTATCATTAAGCTCTTTGTCAATTCAAACTTGCTATTCTCATATGCCTCACGTGCAGTTGACTGCCTTTCTTTATCTACGGCCAAGTCGGAAGAATCTATGGTTCCGTTGGCAAAATTCTTTTCAGAAATTTCATATTGCACATTAGCAAGTACCAAACTTTCACTTCTCATTTTAAGTACTCTTATCTGTGAGGTAGCCATCGCATACATCTCAATAATATTCTTCTTAATTTCGTCGTACTTCACTTCCCGTTCCAATTCTGCACTACGTAATGTGAGCCTTTGCCGGCTGATTTTACCCTTGAGGTCGAATAGGTCGTCCAATGGGATGCTCAAACCTGCGCCTACTGTGTAACCATTTTGTGCCTGAGTGGAGTAGGTAAGATATGGGGCGACTGCCACGTCCGTATAGGTGGACTCATTACCGAACATTCCGTATTGATAGCTTCCCCGTAGACTGAAGAAACCTAGAAATGACCATTTCTCTTTTTGGAGTAATTTGCGCTCGATTCTCGCCTTTACGTCCGCCATCTCATAAATGGGGCTGTTCTTGGCATTTTCGAATAAAACGGATAGTGGGGGGAGAACTATTTTACTATAATCTTCTTCATTGAGTTGAGAATAGTCAGACACTTCTTGTGCAACTACACGGGTGGTAGCGACGAATAGAAGTAATAACCCCGAAAAAAAACATATAAATTGCTTCATAAAAAAATCCTATTATTTGCTCTTGCTGTGTTATAGCTTGCGCAAATATAAGGATTAATTTCATTTATGTGCAGTCTTTTATTATCTATTTTACAATCTTTCTTGTAAATTGTGCACAATTTGTCGCGTAAATGGCGTCAAAAGGCTTCTGTCATGTTGAAGTAGAATAAATTCTGCTTGTTCACCATGTCTCTTCCGAAGTCGAGACGTACATTCATACGGGGTTGAACTTCGATACGTAATCCCAGTCCGAGGTTGGGAAGCACGCCTTCTATCTTGCCCGGAGTGGGTCCCATGAATCCGCATCCGCCCCATGCTACGTATCCTATATGACTCAACATCTTTTTTACCCAGGTGCTTTTGTCTGTATTTATCATCTGACGGTATTCGGCCATCATGACATGCGAGGACTTGTCGCGAAACTGTCCCATGTAGTAACCGCGAAGATCGAAGGGGGTTCCGCTAAGTACGTATTTTGTTAGGGGTACATCTCCGAATGCGTTTTTGCTTTGCACTGTCCAGGCTATCACCTTGCGGCGGCCTACTGTTTTGTATTGGCGGTAGTCGATTTCCAAACGGTAAAAGTTATTATCACTTCCGAATACCTTATTATACATCATTCCCCGGAAGTCGAGGTAGGTTCCGCTATATGCATTTGCAGGAATATCGCGTGTGTCATATGTCAGCAGGAAACCGAGTCCGGAACTGAAATTTTTGTATCCGTGTTCTGTTCCTCCTGCCGCTATATACGAGGATTCGTCAACCATTCCGGCAGCCGGTTTGGTAATTTTATCATAGTTCAAATCGACTTGGGGACCTGCAAAAATATTGCTTTCTCCCAGACGGAACAGGAACCAGGGGTTTACTTGGATGCCGCTGTAACGGTATTCGCTGGTATCTTCTCCACGTTCATAATCTTTATTAGTGGAATATCCGATGCCATAAAAATTCTCGATTGTATTTTTATAAGAGAAGGTTCCGAAGATACGGAAACGGTCGCCTTTAAAGAAGAGTTGTGGTTTCGTCATCAGATTCAAGCCGCCCTTGAATATCAAGGCGATGGCCATTGGCACTACTGAACGCCGTTGAGTGGTATCACTCGGATTCATCCGAAACGTCATCAGTGCGCTACCGCCTACTAACAAACCGAAGTCCGGCGTATAACTGGGACCACCTAATATGTTATAGTGCAAATTCCGGTTTGCCACGCGCTGGCGACGCAACTCGCGCTTGGAAAGGGCAGGAATGGTGTCTGACGGGGTGCCTTCAATATCTGTAGGAGTAGTATCACTGATAGAAGTTGTAGACATTTGCAGTTCATCGCTTTTTACTGCCGTACTATCAGCCGTAGCTGACATCATATTGATGGATGGAAGCATCATCAATATTCCTATTATATATTTCTTCATAATTTCTCTGTGAGGAATTCGACTGCAAAGAAAACTCTTTTATTCCGATTAGTTTTGATGTTCTTAGATAATAAATCTAAAAAAGAATCGTATTTTTGCAGAATAAGATGTTTTTCGATATGCTGGTAAATAAAATTGCATGATTTAATCCCATACACTAAAACAATATTTGTTAGCATATCATGATCCGTCAGCCTATTAATTAATTATTTATATCAAATGAATAAACAGATTTTATCAATTTTTGTTTTCTGTGCTTTTTCTTATTCTACACAAGCGCAAGAAGTGAAAGGAGGCATCAGCGACTCCATGATGCAACAAATCAAGCAGAGTTATGCAAACACTCCCACCGACAAGGCTATTCGCAACGCCATCGGCAACAACGACATCCGTAAACTGGCTCTCAACCAGGATAACCTGAAAGGCATGGATACGCATTTTTCTATCAAAGTGTCTTCTAAAGGTATCACCGACCAAAAATCTTCTGGTCGTTGCTGGCTTTTTACAGGTTTGAATGTGATGCGTGCCAAAGCGATCGCCAAGCATAACCTCGGTTCCTTCGAATTCTCGCAAACTTATCCTTTCTTCTTCGACCAACTGGAGAAAGCCAACCTCTTTCTGCAAGGTATTATCGATACCAGCAGTAAGCCGATGGATGATAAAATGGTGGAATGGCTCTTCCGTAATCCTTTGAGTGACGGTGGAACATTCACCGGTGTAGCCGATATTGTCAGTAAATACGGGCTTGTTCCCAAAGATGTGATGCCGGAAACCAACAGTAGTGAAAATACCTCCCGTATGGCAGGTCTGATCGCCCTGAAACTTCGTGAACAGGGGCTTCAACTCCGTGATCTCGCCGCGCAAGGTGTCAAGCCTGCTGCCCTTGAGAAAACAAAAACAGAGATGTTGAGCACCATCTACCGCATGTTAGTGTTGAATCTCGGTGTTCCTCCTACTGAATTTACCTGGACTGAATATAACGCTAAGGGTGAGCCTGTGTCTACCGAAACTTACACTCCGCTTTCTTTCCTGAAAAAGTATGGTGACGAAAAACTGATTGATAATTATGTCATGTTAATGAACGATCCGAGCCGTGAATATTATAAGTGTTATGAGATAGACTACGACCGCCACCGTTACGACGGCAAAAACTGGACGTATGTCAATCTTCCCATCGAGGATATCAAAGAAATGGCTATTTCTTCTCTCAAGGATAGCACGATGATGTATTTTTCTTGCGATGTAGGTAAGTTTCTAAACTCTGACCGTGGTCTGCTGGATGTCAAAAACTACGACTACGAATCTCTTATGGGTACTTCTTTTGGCATGAACAAGAAGCAACGTATCCAAAGTTTTGCCAGTGGCTCCAGTCACGCCATGACTCTTATGGCCGTCGATCTTGACAAAAATGGAAAACCGACGAAATGGATGGTTGAAAATAGTTGGGGACCCGTCGTCGGTTATCAGGGTTATCTCATTATGACAGATGATTGGTTTAACGAATATATGTTCCGTCTAGTAGTAGAAACGAAATATGCATCGAAAAAAGCTCTCGAGGTGTTGAAACAGAAGCCTATCCGACTTCCTGCTTGGGATCCTATGTTTGCTGAATAGTTCTTTTTCTTTGCTTCTGTCTTTTGTTCCGGAACAAAAGATAAAAGATTACGTGCACGAACACGAAAGGAATTACGGATATTTTTCCGTAATTCCTTTCTTTTTTCCTACCGAATCCCAATCTTATTTATTACTTTTGCGGCAAATTTATGAAACCATTATTTTATATAGCATGGCAAATGTAATAAAGTTACGTAAAGGCCTTGACATAAACCTGAAAGGAAAAGCTGCTGAAACGTACGCAACAGTAAAAGAACCGGGATTCTACGCACTTGTACCCGATGACTTTCCTGGAGTGACGCCTAAGGTAGTTGTGAAAGAGCAGGAATATGTAATGGCTGGTGGACCCTTGTTTATCGACAAGAATCATCCTGAAGTGAAATTTGTTTCGCCGGTGAGCGGCGTGGTGACGAGTGTAGAACGTGGTGCTCGTCGTAAGGTATTGAACATCGTAGTAGAAGCTGCTGCAGAGCAGGACTATGAAGATTTTGGGAAAAAGAATGTTGCTTCGATGGATGCTGAAGCTGTGAAATCCGCTCTGTTAGAAGCCGGACTTTTCGCGTTTATCAAACAGCGTCCTTATGACATCATTGCAGATCCGACGGTAACCCCGAAAGGAATCTTCATCTCCGCATTCGATACCAATCCATTGGCTCCGGATTTCGAGTTCGCCCTCAAAGGCGAAGAAGCAAACTTTCAGACAGGGCTTGATGCTCTTGCCAAACTGGCAAAAACCTACCTGAACATCAGTGTGAAACAGAACGCTGCTGCACTGACACAGGCTAAGAACGTTACAATCACCGCATTCGACGGACCGAACCCTGCAGGTAATGTAGGCGTTCAGATCAACCACCTCGACCCCGTATCCAAGGGCGAAACGGTATGGACCATTGATCCGCAAGCCGTAATCTTCATCGGTCGCCTTTTCAATACAGGCCATGTGGATTTCACCCGTACAGTAGCTGTGACAGGTTCCGAAGTGTTGAAACCTGCATACTGCAAACTCCAGGTAGGCGCATTGCTCACCAACGTGTTTGCCGGCAATGTAACAAAAGACAAAGACTTACGCTATATCAGCGGTAACGTACTGACAGGAAAGCAAGTTTCTCCGAACGGATTCTTGGGCGCATTCCACAGCCAACTGACTGTTATCCCCGAAGGTGACGACATTCACGAAATGCTTGGATGGATCATGCCACGCTTCAACCAGTTCAGTGCCAATCATTCTTATTTCAGCTGGTTGATGGGTAAGAAGGAATATACGTTGGATGCCCGTATCAAAGGTGGCGAACGTCACATGATTATGTCGGGTGAATACGATAGGGTATTCCCGATGGATATCCTGCCCGAATATCTGATTAAAGCAATCATCGCCGGTGACATCGACCGTATGGAAGCGCTTGGCATCTATGAAGTGGCTCCTGAAGATTTCGCTCTTTGCGAATTCGTCTGCTCTTCGAAGATGGAACTGCAACGCATCGTTCGTGCCGGACTTGATATGCTCCGTTCGGAAATGGCATAGGAGAATTAAAAAAAGTAAAAAGTAAAAATTAAAAATGATAGTTGAGACTTTATGAAATTGTCTTCTGGTAAACACAGCGTAGCCTTTTCTCGATTCTCAATTTTCAATTCTCAATTTAATAAATGAAAGCGTTAAGAAATTATCTCGATAAGATAAAGCCGAACTTTGAAGAGGGCGGCAAATTCCACGCATTCCAGTCGGTGTTTGACGGCTTCGAAACATTCCTGTTCGTGCCCAACAAGACTGCGAAAACGGGAACGCACATACATGACGCAATTGATAGCAAGCGTATCATGTCGATTGTGGTTATTTCGTTGGTACCGGCTTTGCTGTTCGGTATGTATAACGTAGGTTACCAGCATTTCACTCACACGGGTGCTAGTGGTAGCTTTATCGAAATGTTTGCATACGGATTCCTGGCAGTACTGCCTAAAATTATCGTATCTTATGTAGTAGGTTTGGGTATTGAGTTCGTGGTAGCTCAATGGAAGAAAGAAGAAATACAGGAGGGATTCCTCGTTTCCGGTATCTTGATCCCGATGATCGTTCCGGTTGACTGTCCGCTGTGGATTCTTGCCGTAGCTACTGCATTCTCTGTTATCTTCGCAAAAGAAGTATTCGGTGGTACAGGTATGAACGTTTTCAACGTTGCGTTGATTACTCGTGCATTCCTGTTCTTCGCATATCCGACTAAGATGTCCGGTGACGCCGTTTGGGTGTCAGGCGACAGCATTTTCGGTCTGGGACAAAGCGTAGACGGACTTACCGTTGCTACTCCGCTGGGACAAGCTGCTACATCTGGTAGTGTTCCTGCATTCAACATGGATATGATTACAGGTCTGATTCCGGGTTCTATCGGTGAAACCAGCGTAATCGCCATCCTGATTGGTGCCGTTATCCTGCTTTGGACAGGTGTTGCAAGCTGGAAGACAATGATTTCCGTATTCGTAGGTGGCGCATTCATGGCATGGGTATTCAACTCAATCGGCATGGAAAACAACACAATGGCTCAAATGCCTTGGTACGAACACCTCGTTCTCGGTGGTTTCTGCTTCGGTGCCGTATTTATGGCTACTGACCCTGTGACTTCCGCACGTACGGAAAGAGGTAAATATATCTTCGGATTCCTGATCGGTGTGATGGCTATCGTTATCCGCGTACTGAATCCGGGTTATCCGGAAGGTATGATGCTTGCCATCCTGCTGATGAACATCTTCGCTCCGCTGATCGACTACTGTGTAGTACAGGGTAACATCAGCCGTCGCGAAAAACGCGCTATCAAGTCTAACCAATAAATACCGAAAGAAAATGAATACGAATAGTAATAGTTATACTATCATTTATGCTTCGGTAATGGTTATTATCGTAGCATTCCTGCTGGCATTCGTTAGTTCTTCATTGAAATCTACACAAGATAAGAATGTGCAGTTGGACACTAAGAAACAGATACTCGCTGCATTGAACATTAAAAATGTGGAAGATGCGGATGCTGAATATAAGAAATATGTGAAAGGGGACATGCTGATGAACGTAGACGGTACGCTGACTGAAAATACAGGTGAATTTGCTACCAACTACGAGAAAGAAGCGAAAGAACAACAACGTCTGCACGTGTTTGTATGCGAAGTGGACGGTCAGACCAAATATGTGGTTCCTGTTTATGGTGCCGGTCTTTGGGGAGCTATCTGGGGATATGTTGCACTGAACGAGGATAAAGATACCGTTTACGGTACTTATTTCTCACACGCTAGTGAAACTCCGGGTTTGGGTGCTGAAATTGCAACCGAACATTTCCAGAATGAATTCGTTGGAAAGAAGACTTTGGAGGATGGCTCTATTGCTCTTGGAGTCGTAAAAAATGGCAAGGTAGAGAAACCTGATTACCAAGTGGATGGTATCTCCGGTGGTACAATCACTTCAGTAGGTGTAGATGCCATGTTGAAGTCTTGCCTGAATAGTTACTTGAGTTTTTTAACTAAATAATAAGGAGGAGAAAGATAGAATATGGGACAACTGTTTTCAAAGAAAAATAAAGAAGTATTCTCTGCTCCGCTGGGAATTGATAATCCGGTAACCGTACAGGTGCTCGGTATCTGTTCTGCACTTGCTGTTACCGCAAAGCTGGAGCCTGCCATCGTGATGGGACTTTCAGTAACGGTGATTACTGCATTTGCCAACGTTGTTATTTCACTGTTGCGTAAGACGATTCCTAACCGCATCCGCATCATCGTCCAGTTGGTTGTGGTAGCTGCTTTGGTAACTATCGTAAGTGAAATCCTGAAAGCGTTTGCTTACGACGTAAGCGTACAGCTCTCTGTTTATGTAGGTTTGATTATCACCAACTGTATCTTGATGGGACGTCTGGAAGCATTTGCCATGCAGAACGGTCCTTGGGAGTCTTTCTTGGATGGTGTAGGTAATGGTTTAGGCTATGCTAAGATTTTGATTATCGTTGCTTTCTTCCGCGAATTGTTTGGTTCGGGAACATTGCTTGGTTTCAATATCCTGAATTATGAACCGATTCAAAATATCGGATACGTAAACAACGGTTTGATGTTGATGCCGCCGATGGCATTGATTATCGTAGCTTGCATTATATGGTATCAACGTGCACGTCACAAAGAACTGCAAGAAGAAAGTAATTAATTCTTCATTCTTAATTCTTAATTAAAAGATATGGAACATTTATTAAGTTTATTCGTCCGCTCTATCTTTGTGGACAACATGATATTCGCATTCTTCCTGGGTATGTGCTCATACCTGGCTGTTTCGAAGAATGTGAAGACTGCCGTAGGACTGGGTATCGCCGTGACTTTCGTGTTGCTGGTGACGCTTCCGGTCAACTACCTGTTGCAAACTAAGGTGCTGGCTGCCAATGCTATCATTGAAGGTGTCGACCTTAGCTTCTTGAGTTTTATTCTTTTCATTGCCGTAATTGCCGGTATCGTGCAATTGGTGGAGATGGTGGTAGAACGCTTCACTCCGTCACTGTATGCTTCGCTGGGTATCTTCCTGCCGTTGATTGCCGTTAACTGTGCGATCATGGGTGCCTCTCTGTTTATGCAACAACGTATTAACGTTGGTCCGAGTGATCCGAAATACATTGGTGATATTTGGGATGCCCTCTCTTATGCATTGGGTTCCGGTATCGGTTGGTTGCTGGCTATCGTAGGTCTGGCTGCTATCCGCGAGAAAATGGCTTACTCTGACGTACCTGCTCCGTTGAAAGGTTTGGGTATCACATTTATCACTGTAGGTCTGATGGCAATCGCATTTATGTGTTTCTCTGGTTTGAACATCTAAAAAGAAAGGAATAAGACAATGGATATGAATTTAATATTAGCGAGCATTGGGATATTCCTTGTGGTTATTCTGTTGCTTGTTGTAATCTTGTTGGTTGCCAAGAATTTCCTGGTACCATCAGGAGACGTGAAACTGACAATCAACGGCGAAAAGGAGTTGGAAGTGGCTTCCGGTTCTACTTTGCTGAATACGCTGTCTGTAAACGGAGTATTCCTGTCATCCGCTTGTGGTGGTAAGGGGTCTTGCGGACAGTGCAAATGCCAGGTGCTCGAAGGTGGTGGAGAAATCTTACCTTCAGAAGCTCCTCACTTTAGCCGCAAACAGCAACAGGACCACTGGCGTCTGGGTTGTCAGGTGAAAGTGAAAAGCGACATGGCTATCAAGATCGACGAATCTATCTTGGGCGTGAAAGAGTGGGAGTGCGAAGTAATCTCCAACAAGAACGTGGCTACGTTTATCAAAGAGTTTATCGTTGCTCTGCCTGAAGGTGAACACATGGACTTTATCCCGGGTTCTTACGCACAGATTAAGATTCCTAAATTCTCAATGGACTATGACAAGGACATTGACAAGAGCTTGATCGGTGACGAATATTTGCCTGCATGGGAGAAATTCGGTTTGCTGGGCTTGAAATGTAAGAACGACGAGGAAACAATCCGTGCTTACTCTATGGCCAACTATCCTGCCGAAGGTGATCGTATCATGTTGACAGTACGTATCGCTACTCCGCCGTTCAAACCGAAAGAACAAGGTCCTGGATTTATGGACGTAATGCCGGGTATCGCTTCTTCTTATATCTTTACCCTGAAACCGGGTGACAAGGTAATAATGAGCGGTCCTTACGGAGACTTCCACCCAATCTTCGATTCTAAGAAGGAAATGATGTGGATTGGTGGTGGTGCCGGTATGGCTCCGTTGCGTGCACAAATCATGCACTTGACCAAGACATTGCATACTACTGACCGTAAGATGTCTTACTTCTACGGTGCCCGTGCGCTGAATGAAGTGTTCTATCTGGAAGATTTCCTGCAAATCGAAAAGGATTTCCCGAACTTTACTTTCCATTTGGCTCTCGACCGTCCGGACCCTGCTGCTGATGCTGCAGGCGTGAAGTACACTCCGGGATTCGTTCACAACGTAATTTACGAAACTTACCTGAAGAATCACGAAGCTCCTGAAGATATTGAATACTACATGTGTGGTCCTGGTCCGATGTCGAAAGCTGTTGAGAAGATGCTCGACGATCTTGGCGTTCCGGCACAGAACTTGATGTTCGATAACTTCGGAGGATAATTCGCGGAAGAGAACAACTGGTCGGTAAGATGACCGGAAAGAATATATAACACAGGGCGGGAAATCTGAAAAGCAGTAGTGCTTCTTGGATTTCCCGCTTCTTTTTTAGGGTATTCCATGATGTCTTTACGCTATGTTTTCTATCTATTTTATGTCTGTTTAAAAGATAGTTCTCCTTTTTTATCTGTACTTATCTATTATATTCGTATATTTGGCTACACAATAGAATTTTTAAACACAATAGGTTATGGAATATCATCGTATATCTTTCATCCACAATGATACAGAGTATTCATTTGTTAAAGCAATGAGTTCGAACTTAACGGGATATGCATTAGTAACAGCTTGTAGGGCAGAAGTAACCATTTACATGAAAGAGAACAACCTGAAAGGTTATTATATATTGACCGGCATGGCTAAAGTTTGATTGTATTTTTGTCTCCGTACCCTTTCCTTTTTGTATCTTTGCCTCCATGTTAGAGAAAAATGAAATTATACAAGCGGCTCTCCGCAATTTGAAGATTGAAGAGCTGAATCCGATGCAGGAAGCATCACTTGAACAAGCTACCGGAAGAAAAGACGTTATACTGTTGTCACCGACAGGATCGGGCAAGACATTGGCTTATCTGTTACCTTTGCTCCTTACCCTAAAACCGAATGATGACAGCGTGCAGGTACTGATTCTGGTTCCTTCACGTGAGTTGGCATTGCAAATAGACTCTGTGTTCAAAGCAATGGGGACTTCCTGGAAAACCTGTTGTTGTTATGGTGGACATCCTATCGCTGAAGAAAAGAAGAGTATAGTGGGTAATCACCCTGCTATCATCATCGGTACTCCGGGACGTATCACCGACCATCTGTCGAAAGGTAATTTCAATCCCGAAACCATCGAGACTTTAATTATTGATGAGTTTGACAAATCTTTGGAGTTTGGTTTCCATGATGAAATGGCAGAGATTATCACACAACTTCCGGGATTAAAAAAACGTATATTGCTTTCGGCTACCGATGCTGAAGAGATTCCTGAATTTACAGGATTGAACCGCACAGTTAAGTTGGACTTCCTTTCGGACGATTCTGAAGAACAAGAGTCGCGCTTGAAACTAATGAAGGTACTTTCTCCTTCCAAAGATAAGATTGATACTTTATATAATCTGCTTTGTAGATTGGGAAGCAGTTCGAGCATCGTATTCTGTAATCATCGGGATGCAGTGGATCGTGTGCATCAGTTATTGGCGGATAAAAAACTGTCTACGGAACGTTTTCATGGTGGTATGGAACAGCCGGACCGCGAACGTGCGCTCTACAAATTCCGTAACGGCAGTTGTCATGTGTTGATTTCTACCGATTTGGCTGCCCGTGGACTGGATATTCCAGAAGTCGGACATATCATCCATTATCATTTGCCGGTGAATGAAGAAGCTTTTACGCACCGCAATGGACGAACAGCACGTTGGGATGCTACCGGAACGTCCTATCTGATTTTGCATGCCGAAGAGAAACTTCCTCCTTATATTCCGGAAGATATGGAAACAGTAGTGTTACCTGAAAATCCTCCCCGTCCTCCGAAATCGGTTTGGGCTACCATTTATATAGGTAAAGGAAAAAAGGAGAAACTTAGCCGGATGGATATTGCCGGATTCTTATATAAAAAAGGAAATCTGACCCGCGAAGATGTCGGAGCGATTGACGTCAAAGAGCATTATGCTTTCGTTGCTATTCGCCGGGCTAAGGTGAAGCAGCTCTTGAATCTGATTCAGGGGGAGAAAATCAAAGGAATGAAGACTATTATAGAAGAAGCGAAGTAAAGATCTTTTCTGTAAGATACCTTACTTGACATCTATGGATAACAAAATGGTGTATATATCCTGTATAAACCAATAAAAAGAAAGGGAAATCTGCTTTAAAACAGTATTTTTATAAGGAAAGATTTGTGCAGCGGAAATAAATTCGTAAATTCGCAAGGTCAAAAGACAAAAGTAACGAAATTGTTAAACCAAAAACAAACTTCAAATGAAAAAGCATAATTTCAATGCAGGACCTTCCATTCTTCCGCGTGAGGTGATAGAGGATACGGCGAAGGCTATTTTAGATTTCAACGGCTCTGGTCTCTCTTTGATGGAAATCAGCCACCGCGCCAAAGACTTCCAACCTGTGGTTGACGAAGCAGAGGCATTATTCAAGGAATTACTCAATATCCCCGAAGGCTATTCGGTACTGTTCCTGGGTGGAGGTGCTAGTATGGAGTTCTGCATGGTTCCTTATAACTTCCTGGAAAAAAAAGCTGCTTACCTGAACACTGGTGTATGGGCTAAGAAAGCAATGAAAGAAGCTAAAGGGTTTGGCGAAGTTGTAGAAGTTGCTTCCTCTGCTGAAGCTACATATACTTATATCCCCAAAGATTATACAATCCCGACAGACGCAGATTATTTCCACATTACTACTAACAACACAATTTACGGTACAGAATTGAAGAAAGACCTCGATTCTCCGGTTCCGATGATTGCCGATATGTCTTCTGATATTTTCTCACGTCCGATCGACGTTTCTAAATATATCTGTATTTATGGTGGTGCACAAAAGAATCTGGCTCCTGCAGGTGTTACATTCGTTATTGTTAAGAATGATGCTGTAGGTAAGGTTTCTCGTTACATTCCGTCAATGCTGAATTATCAGACACACATTGATAATGGTTCTATGTTCAATACTCCTCCGGTAGTGCCCATCTATGCTGCATTGCTGAACCTTCGTTGGATCAAAGCACAAGGTGGTGTGAAAGAAATGGAACGTCGTGCCATTGAAAAAGCGGATATGTTGTATGCTGAAATCGACCGTAACAAAATGTTCGTGGGGACTGCTGCCAAAGAAGACCGTTCACGTATGAACATCTGTTTCGTGATGGCTTCCGAATACAAAGACTTCGAAGCTGACTTCTTGAAGTTTGCTACTGAAAGAGGTATGGTAGGTATCAAGGGACACCGTTCTGTAGGTGGTTTCCGTGCATCTTGCTACAATGCTCTGCCGAAAGAAAGCGTACAAGCTTTGATTGATTGTATGCAGGAATTTGAAAAACTTCATTAATAATATTTTCACCACAGATTATACAGACGGACGCAGATTTTTTTTATTCTGTGAGAATCTGGGTAATCTGTGGTGAGTCTTTATAAACAGAATTAGATTATGAAAATACTTGTAGCTACTGATAAACCGTTTGCTAAAGTTGCAGTAGACGGTATCCGTAAAGAAATAGAAGCAGCCGGATACGAGTTTGCTTTACTTGAGAAATATACTGATAAGGCTCAATTGCTGGATGCAGTAAAAGATGCTAATGCTATCATTATCCGTAGCGATATTGTTGATGCAGAGGTGCTGGATGCTGCTAAAGAATTGAAAATCGTAGTCCGTGCCGGTGCAGGATATGACAACGTTGACCTGGCTGCTGCCACTGCTCACAATGTATGTGTGATGAATACTCCGGGACAGAACTCTAATGCTGTTGCCGAACTTGCTTTGGGTATGATGGTATATGCTGTCCGTAACTTCTATAACGGAACTTCCGGTACGGAATTGATGGGCAAGAAATTGGGTATTCATGCTTATGGAAACGTAGGTCGCAATGTAGCTCGTGTTGCCAAAGGTTTCGGAATGGAAGTGTATGCTTATGATGCATTTTGTCCGAAAGAAGTAATCGAAAAAGATGGTGTGAAAGCACTTGATTCTGCAGAAGAATTGTATAAGACTTGCCAGGTGGTATCTCTTCATATTCCGGCAACTGCCGAAACAAAGAACTCTATCAATTATGCTCTGTTGAAAGATATGCCGAAAGGTGCTATGTTGGTAAACACTGCCCGTAAGGAAGTGATTAATGAAGCAGAACTGATTAAATTGATGGAAGATCGTGCAGACTTCAAATATATCACAGATATCATGCCTGCTGCTAACGCAGAGTTTGCAGAAAAGTTTGCCGGACGTTATTTCTCAACTCCCAAGAAGATGGGGGCTCAAACTGCTGAAGCAAATATCAATGCCGGTATTGCTGCCGCTCAACAAATTGTTGGCTTCTTGAAAGATGGTTGCGAGAAATTTAGAGTAAACAAATAAGATTCTGAATAAGTCAGCCGGATTTTTCAGGATAACTATGGTAGTATCTGAATAAAAACAATCCGTTGCAGAATGTCTTTTTTAGAAATAAGTAGTATATTTGAGCCACAGATTTTCAAGAAGTCTGTGGCTTTAATTTTTTACATATAAAATACTAATATCATGGCAATAATCAAACCTTTCAAGGGCATTCGTCCTCCGCAAGACCTCGTAGAACAGGTCGCTTCACGTCCTTATGATGTATTGAATTCTGAAGAAGCCCGCGCAGAAGCGGAAGGTAACGAGAAGTCTCTTTATCATATTATTAAACCGGAAATAGATTTCCCTGTTGGTACGGATGAACATGACGAACAGGTGTATGCTAAAGCTGCCGAGAATTTCCAACTGTTTCAGGACAAAGGCTGGTTGGTGCAGGATAAGATGGAAAACTATTATATCTATGCCCAGACGATGAACGGGAAAACGCAATACGGACTGGTGGTCGGTGCTTATGTTCCCGATTATATGAATGGTATTATCAAAAAGCATGAGCTTACCCGTCGTGACAAGGAAGAGGATCGTATGAAACATGTGCGTGTGAACAACGCAAACATTGAGCCTGTTTTCTTTGCTTATCCTGATAATGAGAAGCTCGATGTTATTATAAAGAAATATACAGCAAACAAGCCGGTTTATGACTTTATTGCTCCGGGTGATGGCTTTGGTCATTCTTTCTGGATTGTCGACCAGGATGCGGATATTGCTATCATTACTGCCGAATTTGCTAAAATGCCAGCTCTTTATATTGCTGACGGGCATCACCGTTCTGCCGCTGCTGCATTGGTGGGAGCAGAGAAAGCAAAACTGAATCCAAATCATCGCGGTGATGAAGAATATAATTACTTTATGGCTGTTTGCTTCCCGGCAAATCAGTTGACCATTATTGATTACAACCGTGTGGTGAAAGATCTTAATGGTTTGACTCCTGAACAATTCTTGGCTGCACTTGATAAAAACTTTGTAGTAGAAGAAAAAGGCGCGGACATCTATAAACCGTCCGGCTTGCATAATTTTTCACTCTATTTGGGTGGTAAATGGTATAGCTTAACCGCTAAGGCCGGTACGTATAATGATAACGACCCTATTGGGGTGCTTGATGTTACAATCTCTTCCAACCTGATTTTGGATGAAATTTTAGGCATAAAGGATCTGCGTTCTGATAAACGTATTGATTTTGTAGGTGGTATCCGTGGATTGGGAGAGCTCAAGAAACGTGTGGATAGTGGTGAAATGAAAGTGGCTTTGGCTCTCTATCCTGTATCTATGAAACAGTTGATGGATATTGCAGATACAGGCAATATTATGCCGCCGAAGACTACTTGGTTTGAACCGAAACTCCGTTCAGGGCTGGTGATTCATAAGTTAGATTAAGAAATATCTGTTATGCGAAAATCATTGTTGACGGGAATTATATCAATAGATGTGACGCTTGATTGATGTAGAAAAAATAGTGACGGGATATGCCCGGGATAGTGACGGTATCGTTGTGGTATACCGTCACTATTTTTATTGGATAGCGTCACTATTTTCAATTCCCCCAACTGCCTATCATTGATAAGTGGAACATTAATATTTCCAAACGATAGATTGACTTTTCTCATTAAAGCCGTATCTTTGCAACATGACTGCTGAAGATACTTATAAAACCATCATTGAGCCTTCCGAAGGTGTTTATACGGAAAAACGAAGCAAGTTCATTGCTATAGCCCTTCCTGTGCGTACTCTCGATGAGATAAAGATGCATCTTGAAACGTATCAGAAAAAGTATTATGATGCACGGCATGTATGCTATGCTTATATGTTGGGAGCTGCACGAAAGGATTTCCGTGCCAATGACAACGGAGAACCTTCCGGAACAGCGGGTAAACCCATTCTCGGACAGATAAACTCGAATGAATTGACGGATATACTGATTATAGTAGTTCGTTATTTTGGAGGAATCAAGTTGGGGACAAGTGGATTGATTGTTGCTTACAAGGCCGCTGCTGCTGAAGCTATTTCTGCTGCTACCATTATAGAAAAGACGGTAGATGAGGATGTAACGGTAATGTTTGAATATCCTTTTATGAATGATGTTATGCGCATTGTGAAAGAAGAGGAACCGGAGATTCTTAATCAGTCGTATGATATGGATTGTAGTATGACATTGCGGATTCGTTGTTCAATGATGCCTAAGTTGCGTGCACGTTTGGAGAAGGTGGAGACAGCGCGGATTCTTGATGATGAGAATATGTTGTAGGTAAAGTATTAGAGTGGTAATAGAGATAGAGAGTGGATCGCATGATAAATAAATGTCACATATTTTTTAGTCTGTTTTTAAGTTCCTTTGTATGGATAAGCGTTCAGGCGCAAGCACAAGTACAGGAGGCTCAAAAACTGGCTCCTAATAATATTCCTGTTCCGTGGTATTCGCAGAAAATCGCGGGATGTCCTTACTCGCATTGCTCTCTGGCTTCTTCGTTAATGGTCTTTGATTATTTTAAGGGAATGACGGCTGATACACAACGCACAGCCCAGGATGCAGAAAAGAAACTAATTGAATATCAGCGGAATTACTTTCTGAAAAAACGTGCTCCTTTCCGTCGCCGTACTTCGATAGGGCAGGGAGGATATTATTCTTTTGAAATTGATTCGTTGACACGTTATTATGAAAACATGATAAGTGCCGAACATTTCCAGCAGAAAGATTACCGGATATTGAAAGATTATATTGATCGTGGCATTCCTGTGCTTGTGAATGTGAGATATACAGGCGCAGTTCGTGGTTTGCGTCCCGGTCCGAGAGGGCATTGGATGGTACTTCGCGGCATTGATGATAAACATGTGTGGGTGAATGATCCCGGACGTTCGCCGGAGATGCGGACTAAAGGAGAAAACATCTGTTATCCTATTAAGAAACAGCCGGGTAACCCTTCCTATTTTGATGGTTGTTGGACGGGACGATTTATCATAGTCACTCCTAGAGAATGGATACGAAATTCCCTGTTTGCACAAGTAGGCAAGCTCCCTCCATTGGAGGAGGTGACTCATATAGTTCCTCCGGTTGTGTCGTCTGTAGCCTTACCGCAGGTTATCAATCAGTAGAAGCAACTCATAGTTAGGAAAATTCAGTAGTAGGATTAAGATAAAACATTTGTAGTAAAATAAAGAAGAACAAAAATATATGGCATTTGAAGCAACCAAAAAAGAATGGTGCGAACTCTATTCTTTCTTTCGTCTCTTAGCAGACGGAAAAGTAGTGTTAGGCACGGCAGAAGCAAAGGCGGGAGATACATTTTGGCCTGTTGCAATGATTCAACGGGAAGAACATGATGGAACACGTCAATATTATATTGAAGAAGATACGATTCGTATAGAAGGAGAGAATGGGAGTAAGTCCATGCCTCGTGAAGATTTTGGTATTGTAGCTGATCTGATATTGCAGGCAGTGAAATCTTCTTCGGAAAATGATGTTGCTTCTCCGGAAGAAGTAGAAGAGTTTTTAGACGAAGCTGCCATTTTCGATTTGGAAGCAAAAACAGAAGATCGTACAGATTTTTCCGTTGCATTTTGGCATCCGAAAGCTCCGTTAAGAGGGTTCAATGTCCGCTCACGATTGGGCGCAATGAATCCGTTGCTGGACGGAGGACGTGCAGCGAATCTTAAATTGGAACAGAGCGGAATCAAATTTGCTACTCCAACAGTGAATAAAATCAATGCTTTGCCTGAATCTCCGAATGAGGTTGCCGAACGGATGATGATGATCGAACGTTTGGGTGGCGTACTTAAATACGCTGATGTAGCCGACCGTGTGTTCCGCAGTAATCTGTTGATGATTGATCTGCATTTTCCACGTGTACTGACAGAAATGGTTCGTATCATGCATTTGGATGGCATCTCCCGTATTGGTGAGTTGACAGAAATTATCAAACAAATGAATCCGTTGAAGATTAAAGATGAACTAATCAATAAGCATAAGTTCTATGAATTCAAGATGAAGCAGTTCTTGATGGCATTAGCATTGGGAATGCGTCCTGCAAAGATTTACAATGGATTGGATTCGGCTGTGGAAGGTATTCTGTTGGTGGATGGAAGTGGAGAAGTGCTCTGTTATCATAAATCGGAAAAGCAAATAATGGAGGATTTCTTGTTTCTAAATACTCGTTTAGAAAAAGGATCTTTAGAGAAAGACAAATACGGATTTTTGGAGAGGGAGAATGGAGTCTATTATTTCAAACTGAATGCAAAGATTGGGCTGGTCAAACGGTAGAAAAGTACGAAGCATTGATGAGTCAAACTAATAATGATGACATACTTATATAAAATACTTGTTATCCATGAAAACAAATGTAACCATTCTATTTTCCGCCTTGACATAAGTTGTTAGCCGCCATATCTTTGCGC
>ENA-OXFN01000198-OXFN01000198.1-human-gut-metagenome-genome-assembly--contig:-NODE-198-length-29378-cov-44.818_pt1 | contig 29378 bp, 29 predicted proteins | sample MGYA00249366_ERZ652265 | MGnify/ENA primary metagenome ERZ652265 (study PRJEB26925, sample SAMN05826980) | human gut metagenome | biome: ENVO:2100002; feature: ENVO:00000062; material: ENVO:00002003... | reverse complement strand
GTATATGGATTATGCGATGATTTTTTGTCTATAGTTTTATTGGTGATTAGTATTATGCCCCCATTTATATACTGAAAGGATGATATCAATGTCAAAAACTATCCTGATAACAGGAGGAGCGGCAAGCGGCAAGTCAAGATGGGCTGTTTCATATTTTGCAGCCTGCGATTATGTTCTTTACCTGCGCACATCGGACGCTGTTGACGCTGACACTATGCACCGTATCGAGTACGGAAACAAGCAGAACTATGTTGAATGGGACATTAAAACAAATGTAACAAGCGCTCCCGCTTCATATTTTACTGACCACAAGTTTGTTATTTTTGACAGTTTGGCAGCATACACATCAAATACCATCAAGGAAATGTGCCCCGATGCTTCCGCCATGACGGACGAGCTGAAAAAAGAGATTGAGAAGAAGATCATAGGTGATGTTACCGAAATGTATGACACTATTATGATCAAGGACGGCAGCATGATAATAATCACCCTTGAAACTGGCTTCTCCGTAACTCCCGCTGACCCTGCACAGGCTGCTTTCAGAGAAATTCTCGGCGCAGTTAACCAGAGAATAGCAAATATGTCCAACGAAGTATATCTTTCAGCCAGCGGAATACAGTTTAATATCAAGTAATTTGAAAGGAACAGCTATATATGACATTTGAAGATTTTATTATGGAAGCAAGAGCGCTCAATGCTTCTGATATCCATCTTACAGTCGGCGCTCCCACAGTTGTACGTGTAAACGGTGAGCTGAGAAAGTTCGGCGAGCTCAGCGATATGGTAGTAAACCGCACCATTCTCTCAATTCTTTCAGCCGACCAGGAGAAGCTTCTTACTGAGGGAAATGACATCGATTTCAGCTTTGAGCTTGAAAACGGTGCAAGACAGCGTGTCAACGTATTCCGCCAGAGCGGAAGACTTGCCTGCTGTATCAGACTTCTCAATAACAAGATACCCACACTTGAAGAACTGAAAATGCCTCCCGTTCTTACCGAGCTTGCTCAGAAGCGCAGAGGTCTTATCCTTGTAACCGGCCCTACAGGTTCAGGTAAATCAACCACTCTTGCAGCTATCATTGACTATATCAACAAGAACCGTGCCTGCCACGTTATCACTATCGAAGACCCCGTTGAATACAAATACACTCAGGAAAAGGCAACTATCCACCAGCGTGAAGTCGGCAGAGATGTTGATTCTTTCAGCAACGCCCTGAGAAGTGCTCTCCGTGAAGACCCCGACGTTATCCTCGTAGGTGAGATGCGTGACTATGAGACTATTTCCCTGGCAATGACTGCCGCAGAAACAGGTCATCTGGTATTCGGCACATTACATACATCAAGCGCTGCGCAGACTATGGACAGAATCATTGATGCCTGCCCTCCCCATGCACAGGAGCAGGTACGTTCTCAGCTGGCAAACATGATACAGGGCGTTATCGCTCAGACACTTGTCCCCACTGCTGACGGAAACGGACGTGTTGCAGCTCTTGAGATAATGGTAGGAAATGACGCTATCAAGAATCTCATCCGCTCCAACAAAATACCTCAGATCGAATCCACCATGCAGTCCAGTGCACGTCAGGGTATGTGCACCATCAACGACACCCTTGGCAGACTTTACAAGAGAGGCATTATTTCTTACGAAACTGCAATAGAATTCAGTTCAGACAAGACCGAAATGGAAAAAACACTTACCCAGATGGCAGGATTCTGATATCCTGCTGCTAAGGGCTAAAGATCTATAAAAGGCAGGTTACCCATACTATGAAAATGAATGAACAGCAGTTTGCTCTTATCAAGGAGCAGCTCAGAAAGCTCACCTCTCAGGAATGTTTTTACAAGCATAAGCTGGAGGGAATCAACGTTGATGACATAAAATCTCAGGAGGATTTTGAAAAGCTCCCCTTTACATGGAAGGGCGACCTGAGAGACGCTTATCCTCTGGGACTTCAGGCAGTTCCCGATGAGGAGATAGTACGTATCCACTCGTCTTCGGGCACAACGGGCACTCCAGTTATTATCCCCTACACCAAGAAAGACGTTGAGGACTGGGCTATAATGTTTGAGCGCTGCTACCGTATGGCGGGCATCACCAATCTGGACAGGATACAGATAACCCCAGGCTATGGCTTATGGACTGCGGGTATAGGCTTCCAGCTGGGCTGCGAAAGACTGGGCGCAATGGCTATACCCATGGGCCCGGGCAACACCGACAAGCAGCTCAAGATGATGGTGGATATGCAGTCAACCGTTCTCTGTGCCACATCTTCTTATGCGCTTCTCCTTGCTGAGGAGATCGCAAAGCGTGGAATTTCCGATAAGATAAAGCTGAAAAAGGGCATTATCGGCTCAGAGCGCTGGGGCGAGAAGATGAGAGACAGAATATCCAAGGAGCTTGGCATTGAACTTTACGATATTTACGGTCTTACTGAGGTTTACGGCCCCGGTATCGGCGTAAGCTGCGGCGAGCACAACGGCATTCATGTATGGGACGATTACCTTTACTTTGAAATAGTTGACCCCGTTACAGGCGAAAATCTCCCTGACGGCGAGGTTGGTGAGCTTGTCATCACCACTCTCAAAAAGCAGGGCGCTCCCCTTATCCGCTTCCGCACACATGACCTTACAAGAATTATCCCGGGAAAATGTGCCTGCGGCTGCGAGCGCCCCAGAATTGACACCATTTTCGGAAGAACAGACGATATGGTCAAGGTCAAGGGTGTCAACATCTTCCCCAGCCAGATCGAGGAATTTCTCAAAAACGTTGATGGCGCATCAAGCGAGTATCAGTTCGTTATCGACCACCTTGAGGGCAAGGACATCTGCACACTTTATGTTGAAGCAGAAGAGGGCGTTAACAAGTACGAGCTGGAGCACAGGATCGTTGAGGGCTTCAAGTGGAAGATCGGCATAACCGTTAATGCAAAGCCCGTTGCCATCGGCGACCTCCCCAGAAGCGAAAAGAAATCCACAAGAGTTTACGACAACAGATATTAAGATATACTTTTCAACATGAAAAATGCCGCAGGTCTCCCTGCGGCATTTTTTTAGATGATACAGCCCGTATCGGAATTATCAGCAGCCAGAGCCGCAGATGTTGCCGCCGTTGCAGCCATTGCCGCAGCAGAAGAAGAGAACGATAAGGATAATGATAATCCAGCAGCAGTTGCCTCCACCAAATCCACCGTTGCAGTTGCAGTTCATAATAAAACTCTCCTTTGAAAAATGTATTGTTGGGAGCATATCTTGCTGATATGTATTCCCTGAAGGCTTTCAGCGACGTTTTCGCTTTGTCTTGCCTTCATAGTTCATATTATGCTGCGGCAGCAAAATGGTGATAAAAAAATCAGGCATAAAAAAGGCGGCATCATCTGCCGCCTTTTAAGGTATGCTGTTTTATCTTGTAAGCCAGATATATGCGATATCAAGAGCCTCATAAAGACTGCTCTTTTCGCTCTGCTTGACGATAGCCTCAACGGGATTGAGCTTTTCGTCGGTAGCCATTTTGTATATCCTTACCTTGCTGGCAACGTCGAGATTGCCAACTTTAGTCTTTTCAATGATCTGCATCATTATAACATAAGAGTCGTACATATTGCCGTAGTAAATTTCGTCACCTTTTCTCACCAGCGGATAACCCTTGTAAGTGAAGAAGTCGGATTTTTTTTTCTTGACCTCTGCTGCGTCGTTCATAGCTGTTCCTCCTTATATCACAGAATTTGCTGCATTTATCTCTTTAATACATTATAACACAAATATACAGAAAAATCAAGTAGTTTTTTCATATTTTGGAAATTTTTCATAAGAGTTCTTTACAGCCCGAATAATATCATTATAGCACTCCGCTACTGAAAAATATGCCGCAATCTGCCGCTGTTTACCAGGTATCCACCATATTCTCGCCGTTAAGCAGATGTCCCAGATTTTCAATGAGACGTGAGGTATATGCTGTTCTGCACTTGAAGCTTGTTCTGCCGTTAAGACGGATAATAGTCTTTCGGTCATCGGACTTGATAAACTCGATCTTGTCCGTACCGCTCTGGTGGGTGATGGTTATGGTGATATCAGCGGGAGCATCGGTTTCTTCAAGATAAAGCTCCTCAGCAGGGGCACGGAGAATAAACTGGTAGAAGCTCTTGAAGTTATCGGCGGTAACGTCACCGTCGCTGCACTTGACCTGAAAATCGGAAGAATCGCCGTTAAGCTCAAAATGAGTGCTGCTGTCGGCGGTTGCCACATCTATTGAGCTGATGCTGTAGATGTATGTGCTTGTTATCATAGTCATGGAGATATCAAGCGGCATTACAGTTGCCCAAGGGATAGTGTCGGTATTGAACATATATATCATGTTGATGCCGTCAGCATAGCAGTATCTTCCCAGCACCTTTCCGTCGCTGTCAACGTACTCATTGCCGATAAGGAGCTTGAAGTTTCCGCCTACGATATCGAAATCCACCTCAGCAAAGGGATCGTCAAGTCCGAACTGTGCCATGATCTCATCTGTGGGAGCAACAACAGCAATATCGGTCGCTGTAAGGTTGAACACATCGTTGAGCACATCATAGGAAGTATCGGGGTTAAGATCCAGCTGAACGGGGCTTGTCATAACATGAGTAGCAGAGTTGCCAGAGATAATATTCTCATCGTCATGACGGGTATCATACTCAAGCACGATATCATAGTCGATATCCTTGCGGGAAATGGTCAGCTTATTTATCTTGGTATAGTCGGTAGTGTCATTTTCGTCCTCTGCCTGCTTGGCAGTGTAAACTGTCTTGGCAAGGAAGTCAAAGCTTTCGTTGAGATAGCAGTCGATATCAGATGTATCAACGGCATAAACAGTGTTCTCGCCCTTGAAGCATACATAGGTAAGACCTGCGGAGGGTGAATCTGAGCCTACAAGTATCTCCTTAACAGTTTTGGAGCTGTCGTCAAAGGTAATTGTAACATCAGCACGGGGGGAGGCCAGTCCGTAAACAGAAAGGTCTTCTGCATTGTCCGAGGCTGTCTGATCTGCTGTAAGGCTTGAAGCAGCGCTCAGGATATCCTGAATCGCCACTGTGCTGTGAGGCACGCCGATAAAATCCTTGACGAACCAAGAGCTGTCATCGTACTTGACGATATCGTACTCCCCTGTTTCGTTCTTCACATGGATATCGCTTATAAGGGAAGAATCCTTTTCATAAAGCAGACGGGAGAGGGTCTCGGTGGCGGTAGTCTCCTCCGCCTCCTGAGCCTCGTCGTCCTTTCCCAGAACTGTAAGAGCAACTATTGCACCGATGAGCATCACCAGCACCACTGCACCGATTATCAGAAGCTTGACATTCGATTTCATTACTTAGTTCTCCTTCTGATAAATACCACTGCACCTACGATAAGCACTGCAAGAGGAATAACGAACACGAACAGAACCATATATCTGCTTACTGTGCCCTTGTCGATATCGAATGTTGCTGCGGAAAGATCCTTTGCAACGATGGAGATACCGCTGTTCTTGCCTGCCATGGTGTTGAGTACGGAAACGAAATAATCGCCGTTGTTATAGTAAGTGGTGGAGGTGAATGCCTCGTCCATTGTCTCGGAAGAACCGATAACAAGGACATTGCTGAATACCATATTGTTGTCGCTGTCGAAAACGTACTTTCTGCCCAGAGCCATAGTGGTCTGAACTCCGTTTACGATATTGGGAGTGTTGCCGTTCTGGATATCAGCCTGCATATCCTCGGTCATCACAAAGCCTGTGTCCTTGGTCTGGAGAAGCGCAACTGTGCTTCTGGTATCCTTGGAGTCGAACAGGAGAGTAATGGGTCTGGACTGGTAATCAATAACGGGAAGAGCTGTCTGTGCAACATTTCCCGAATAATCATTGTCGGTAATGTAGTTTCTTACAACATAGTAGCTCTGACCCTGGAGATTGTTGGTGTCCTGGTCGCCTACTACGCCGTCCTCTACCTTTATGCCCCATTCAGCAAGGAATACGTCAATGTTTGCGGTAGATTTCTGGGTGTAGTCTGCAAGATAGATAAGGTTCTTGCCAAGATTTCCGCCGTTGTCGAGGAAATCATAGAGCATATCAATCACGTTGGTATCGTAATCGTTAAGGGGCGCATCAATAACAACGATATCTGCGTCCTCGGGGATAGTATCCACCAGAGGATCTATCTCAGTTACCTCATAGCCGTTTGCAACCAGAAGAGAATTGATATTGTCGTAGGAAGTACCCGAAGTCTCGCTCTTGAAAAGAACTGCTTCCATAGGATCGGGGTCGGTAACATACATGATAGCAGAGGTTATCTCCTGCTCCGCCTTGGAAGAAACGGGAACATCATAGGAAGTAAAGGAAGAGTAATCGAACTGTGTTTCGGTGTTGTAAAGATCCTGTATAGTCAGCACCTTGATTCTCTTGTCGCTTTCAACTACGATGCTGTATGCGCTTATCTCGCCCTTGTACTTGTCCTTGTAGCGGTCAGCATAGGTAGGGTCCTTGACCATATCAACGAACTTGAGTGTTATGTTGTCATTGTAGATTGAGTACTTTTTAAGTACCTCGTAAGCCTGCTTATAATAAATGTAGTTGGAGGTCTGGAAAGTAAGCTCATCGGACATACATACAATGGAAACAGGCTCGGTAACAGTATTGAGGTAGTCAATGGTCTGCTGGGATATCTCGAAGTTTCCGTTGGTGGTAAGGTCGATGGACATATTCACCTTGTCAGATGCCATGTTCACAACAACATTCACAAGAACGACAACTGCAATTACCACTACTGTAATGGCTGTTGCAATGGAGCCGTACTTGAATTTTCTTTTATTGAATGCCTTTTTATTCTTTGCAGCCTTTTCGGTGGTCTCATCAGCGGAAACGGCTGTATTTTTTGTATTCTCGGCATTTTTCTTTTCCTTAGCCATTTATTTCATTCCTTTCATCAGATGTAAACATCAATTCGGTCAGCCGTCAGGCATCAACTCCAGCGGCGCTTTTCCAGTACCCTGACGGTAAGGAAGTTGAAAATAAATATTGTGCTGATAAAGAACACAACGCTTGTGATATTAAGGATACCCTGAGTAAATTCAGTGTATCTGTTGTAGAAGCCGATAGCGACCATTACCTTTTTAAGAATGTCGATGCTTACGGTAGATGCGATAACATCAATCATATAAAGCACAAGGTTGATGATGATGCTTACGATGGCAGCTACTATCTGAAGCTCTGTAAGGGAGGAAACGAATATTCCGATGGAAATGAATGAGCAGCCGAGAAGCAGCAGTCCAAGAAGATTTCCGATAACGGAAGCCCATGCGATCGTTCCCGCAAGCTTCAGTATCACAAGGATATAGGGAATGTATATTGCCATGCCCACAAGGAAAACGACTGTTGCTGCAAAAAACTTGCCCATTACTATCTCAAAGAGATTTACGGGAGCGGTGAGCAGTCCCTGATCTGTTTTGAGCTTCTTTTCATCTGCAAAAAGCCTCATGGTCAGCAGAGGGAGAAGTATCATCATAATAACGAATACTCCCGCAAACACATAGGACATATCGGTAGAACCGTTTGCCAGATTCATATTAACGAAGTAAAAGGCTGTGATAATATAAAATACTGCGAGAAAAATATAAGCAATGGGTGATGTAAAGTATGCTTTCATTTCTCTTTTGAAAATTGCGCCCATTACATTTCACCTCCGTCTGCTTTTTCCTCTTCTTCCCCGTCGGACTCATTGATATCGGGAGCGGACTGAGCAGCGTTTGCGATATCGACTGCATTTGCCACTGCAACTGCACCGTCAACCTGCTCCATCAGCTTTCTGTGAGTATCCTCGTCAACGGGCTTGGACTTTATCTTGACATCGGAGCCCATTGTTATCTTAAGGAAGATATCTTCAAGGGTCATTTCGTTGGACTTGAGACCCAGCATATACCAGTTTCTGCCTGCAATGCGCTTGAAAAGCTCACGTCTGATATCGGAGTCCTCTTCCACCTCTATCTCGTAATCGTAAGCGCCGGGCTCTCTCTCCATCTCGGCAGTAACTTCCCTAACGCCGGGAATTGTGCCGATGACCTTGAGTATCTCTTCACGGGGGCCGTCGATCCTTGCGGTGTAGCGCAGATCGTCGGAAACGGTTTTTGTAAGGTTTTCGGTAGTATCATCTGCTGCGATAACGCCCTGATTGATGATAACTATTCTGTCGCAGACTGCCTGTATCTCGGACAGGATATGGGAAGAAAGGATAACGGTATGCTTCTTTCCCAGCCTCTTGATAAGGTTTCTTATATCAAGTATCTGCTTGGGGTCAAGACCTACTGTAGGCTCGTCAAGAATAAGTATCTTGGGGTTTCCGATAAGCGCCTGAGCCATGCCCACACGCTGCTTGTAGCCCTTTGAAAGATGCTTGATGACACGGTTATAGACATCTGATATCTTTACAAGCTTGCAGATCTCTTCAAGATGCGCCTGCTTGGGTATCTTGCACTTTTTAAGGTCATAAACAAAGCTGAGATACTCCTTGACGGTCATATCAAGGTAAAGGGGTGGCAACTCGGGGAGATAGCCTATCTCCTTCTTTGCGGCTGTGGGGTCGTCCAGAATGTCTATCCCGTTGATGAGCACCTCTCCGTCGGTGGCGGAAATGTAGCCTGTGAGGATATTCATGGTTGTGGATTTACCTGCGCCGTTGGGGCCGAGAAAGCCCAGTATCTCGCCGTCATTTACGGTAAACGAGATATCGTCCAGAGCTTTTTTGCTGCCGTAATGCTTGGTAAGGTTTTTAACCTCGATCATTATAGTCATTCCTCTCCGTGAGAATTGTAATTCCGAAAGTCGCACTATGACTTTACTGCATCACTGCACAAATTCGTTAATGATATTTTAGCGTTTCAATGTGTCAGTTATGTGAAAAGTACACGTTAATGCAGAAAAAATCTTCAAATTTATGCTTTCTGCAGTGATAAAACAGAGTATTTTCAGCCGCCAAGCTTGGTAATTGCAGCTTCTGTACGCCTGATGGTCTCGTCCTTGCCGAGAATTGCGGCAAGCTCGATTCCGCCGCCGGGGGTAAGGGCCTTGCCTGAAAGTGCAACTCTAAGAGGCCAGAGCATAAATCCGTTCTTTACGCCCTGCTTTTCAATCTCAGCAAATATTGCGGAGTGGATATTCTCCTCGTTCCAGTCCTCAACGCTTTTGAGCACGGGAAGAAGCATTTTCAGTGCGGAAAGACCTGTTTCGGCGTTTGTCTTCATCTTCTTGTTGAAGTAAAGCTCATCGCTGTACTCGGGCATTTCGTCAATGAAATCCACCTTTTCGGGGATATCGGTGAAAAGCTCGGTTCTGGGCTGGAGTGTCTTTACGAGAACATCAATGTCAATATCCTCACGCTTGCAGGTCTGACGGATATAGGGAAGTGCCAGAGCCTTGAACTCGTCGTGGGAAAGACGTCTGAGATGCTCGGCGTTGATAGCCTTCATCTTCACGATATCAAAAACTGCGGGAGACTTGGAAAGTCCCGAGATATCGAACTCCTGTACCAGCTCGTCAAGAGAGAATATCTCGTTCTCGCCCTTGGGCGCCCAGCCCAGAAGTGCGATATAGTTGATGATAGCGGGAACATAGAAGCCCTTGTCAACAAAATCGCCGAAATATGCGTCGCCGTCACGCTTTGAAAGCTTGTGCTGTGCGTCACGCATGATATGCTCAACGTGGATATACTCGGGGATATCCCAGCCGAATGCCTCGTAAAGCAGGTTGTACTTGGGAGCGGAGGAAAGATACTCGTTTCCTCTTACAACGTGGGTGATGCCCATAAGGTGGTCATCAATAACGTTTGCAAAGTTATAGGTAGGCATACCGTCAGCCTTGATAAGTATCTGGTCATCAAGGATAGCGTTTTCAACGGTAATATCGCCGTAAAGAACATCGTGGAATGTAGTGCTGCCATCAAGAGGCATCTTCTGGCGGATAACATAGGGTGTACCCTCCGCAAGGAGCCTGTCAACCTCTTCCTTGGGAAGATTGCGGCAGTGGCGGTCGTACATCATATTGGATACCTTAGCTTCCTGCTGAGCCTTGTGAAGAGCGTCAATTCTCTCCTTGGTGCAGAAGCAGTAATACGCATGACCCGACTCAATGAGCTTCAGAGCATATTCCTTGTAGATACCCATTCTTTCGGACTGAATGTAGGGACCAACGGGTCCGCCGATATCGGGGCCTTCGTCCCAGTTAAGTCCGCAGACTCTCAGGGTATCATATATCTTTTCAACTGCGCCCTCAACGTATCTTTCCTGGTCGGTATCCTCGATCCTGAGGATAAAATCTCCGCCGTACTTCTTGGCGATGATATAGGTGTAGATAGCTGTACGCAGGTTGCCGATGTGCATAAAGCCCGTGGGGCTGGGTGCAAATCTGGTGCGTATTTTCTTAGATGTATCCATTTATAAACAGTCCTTTCTGAAAATATCAGATATACTTTTATATATTGTATTCTCTGCTTCTGACGGTCTCGGTGTCCCTTGCTATCTGCTCCCTGAGAGCTTCAATGCTCGGGAACCGCTTTTCGGGGCGGAGAAAATCCATCAGCCGCAGAACTATGTTCCTGCCGTAAAGGTCGCCGTCAAAGGAGATAAAATATGTCTCCGCATGAGGGGCATCGCCTACCTCAACTGTAGGCTTCACGCCGATATTGGTAACGCCCTTATAAAATTTTCCGTCTATCATGGCATAGGAAGCATACACGCCGAATTTCGGCAGAACACAGCCGCTGTCCATACGCTGATTGGCGGTGGGAAAATTCATCTGCCGACCAAAATGGTTGCCGTTGACCACCTCGCCGGTTATGGCATAATCATGCCCCAGCAGACGGTTTGCGGAAACGATATCCCCCTCGGCAATGTCCTTTCTTATATCGGAAGAGCATATCCTTACGCCGTTATCGGTGATATCATCGACTACGATAAGCTCCATGCCGTTTTCTCTGCACAGCACGGACAGTCCTTCAGCAGTGCAGGAAGCTCCCCTGCCCAGTCTGAAATCCCTGCCGCATACCACAGTCTTGGCGTTCATTTTTTTGCGTAGGATATCTCTCACAAAATCCTCGGCAGAATTATTCTTTATGCGGGAAAAATCGGGCATATAAACATACTCTGCCCCTTCGTGTTCAAGGAGCAGGCATTTGGTCTCGTCGCTGTAAATGGGACGAAAGCCTGTGCCCTTGGTATCCACCGTTGCAGTCCTGAAAGTGCATACGGCGGCGCTGAGATCATTCGCTGCGGCATTTTCCGCAGCTGCGTCAATGACCGCTTTATGCCCCCTGTGAACTCCGTCAAAAACGCCAAGGGCAACAGATGTGTATTTTCCGTTTATCTGCTCCTCATCGGACAGAAGGATCAAAGCAATCACCTCAAAAATCAGAGAAAATTCTTTTCGACTTTCAGAAGATCTTCGTCACGCATTATAATGGCAGTGCCGATAAATCCGCCGCTGCTGCCGAATACTGCGTATCTTTCCGAAGCCGTATCATCAATATCAAGTCGGGAAACGTCAAGGCGTATCCCGTTTCTGTACATTCTTTCCTGAGCCTCGCACAGTCTTACCTTTGGCAGATAGTCAAAAACAGCTTCTACTGGGAGAAGATATTTACCGAAGTCCCTGTCACCGTCGGCAGTCTGCTGGAGCTGCTCAATAGTCACGCAGTCATCGAGAGTAAAGCCGCAGGCAGCCGTGCGCACAAGCGATGTCATTATTCCGCCGCAGCCCAGCTTGTCCCCTATATCATTTATAAGGGTGCGGATATATGTACCCTTTGAGCAGGATATCTCCATAACTCCGCTGCGTGTCTGCTCATCATATTCCTTTATATCAAGGGAATAAACGGTTATAGGTCTCGGCTCTCTTTCAACGGTCTTGCCCTGTCTTGCCAGCTCATAAAGCCTTTTTCCGTTGACCGAAACTGCCGAATACATGGGAGGAAGCTGCATTATATCTCCCCTGAAGCACTCTGCCGCAGATATAAGCCCGTCTTTGTAAACAGGTGTGTCATTTTCTGAAATGACCGTTCCGCTGCTGTCCTGAGTATCGGTAGTAACGCCAAGACGGAAGCCTGCACGGTAAACCTTGTCATGGTCGGGAAGCATATCGCACGCTTTTGTGGCGCAGCCTGCAAACACAGGCAGAACGCCCTCCGCCATAGGGTCAAGAGTACCTGCATGACCAAGCTTTTTCATTTTGAGGATACCACGCATTTTGGCAATAACATCAAAGGAAGTGAAGCCCACAGGCTTATAAACGCAGATGATACCGTTAAGCTCACTCATGACAGCCATAGATCAAAACCCAGCGCAGGCGCAATAACAGAAAGTATCTTGAGCTTTACCTGGGAAAGGTTGCCCTCCACAGTACAGCCAGCCGCACGGATGTGTCCGCCGCCGCCAAGCTTTGCGCAAAGCTCAGAAACATTCACGCTCTCCGCACTTCTCATGGAGACCTTGAATTTGCCCGGCTCCTTTTCCTTGATGGTAACGCCTACCTCAACGCCCTCCACCTGCATGGGAATGGAAGCCAGTCCCTCAAATTCCTCGGGAGCAAGTCCTGTTTCCGCTATCATATCGGAGGTAACTGAAATAACGGCGCACTTGTCATCAAGGTACATTTCCATGGAGTTGATAACGTGCTGCTCTACAGTAAGGCGTGCCCTGCTCTTTATCTCGAACAGCTCACGGTTTATCTTTGCGTAAGGGATACCGTATCCCATAAGCTTTGCCACTATCTCATGGCATCTGGGAGTGGTATTTTCAAAACGGAAGCAGCCTGTATCTGTAGAAATGCCGGTGTAAAGGCACTCGGCAGTCTGGAGGTCTATGGGGAACTTGCCCTCAGTGAACACCTCGAAAAGCACCTCGCAGGCAGCCGCAGCCTTGCCGTTGAGCAGAGTTTTTGCGGCATAGCCCGTGTTGGAAATGTGGTGGTCAATAGCCAGGTCAACAAAATCCGCATAAACGGAAAGAGCCTTTCCGAAAAGGTTCGTATCCGCCAGATCTACTGAAACTATAGTCTGGGGAACGAACTTCTGAGGCTCATAGCCGTTGTAAAGATAAGAATATCTCTTGGGAAAGGGGTCGGAGCAAAGGACATTCGCCTTTTTGCCCACAGCTCTCAGTGCTCTGCAAAGTCCGAATCCGCTGCCCATAGCGTCTCCGTCAGGATTAACATGGGTAAGGATATAAAAATTGTCATTTTTAAGCAGAAAATTTGCAGCTTCAAGAACTGTTATGCTTCCAACCTTTTTATCACTGTTCAAACCTATGACCACCTTTCTGACAGCCGCACCATTACGGCTGTCTGCCTTCCTCGGCTTTATTATTCGTCTTCAGACTGTGTCTCTTCCTCATTTTCAGCTTCCGCAATGTTCTCGAGCATCTTTGCTATCTCTGCGGAATGCTCGATGGAGTCGTCCGCAATGAATTTCAGCTCGGGGCATTTTTTCAGATGAAGCTTGTTGGAAATTTCTTTTCTTATCATCCACCCTGCGCTTTCCAGACCCTTTACGGCATTTTTTGAAGCCTCCATGCCGTCAAGGTGGGAAATATATACCTTGCAGTGTGAATTATCGCCCGAAAGCTCGGTACGGACAACAGAAACAAGTCCGTCCTTTACTCTTGGGTCCTTTATTCTCTCACGGATAAGTCCTGAGATCTCACGCTTAATATCTTCGGATAATCTTGCATTCTTAAAGTTTGGCATATCTGCGCCGTCCTTTCCGCACTGTTATTATCAGTCGGGACGATATTCTTCCATGATAAATGCTTCGAAGATATCGCCTTCCTTGATATCATTGAACTTTTCAAGTGTGATACCGCACTCGTAGCCCTCGGCTACCTCCTTGGCATCGTCCTTGAAACGCTTAAGGCTGGACATCTTATCCTCGGCAATAACTATGCCGTCTCTTACAACTCTTATCTGGCACGCTCTTGTTACCTTGCCGCTGAGAACATATGCACCCGCAACAAGACCAACGTTGGAGATCTTATATACCTGACGAACCTCGATACGTCCGACAGCGATCTCACGGTACTTGGGAGCAAGCATACCCTTCATAGCGGTGCCGATCTCCTCGATAGCATCGTAAATGATACGGTAGAGACGGATATCAACGCCGTCACGCTCTGCGTTTTCTGTAGCAACGGGGTCGGGACGAACATTGAAGCCTACAATGATAGCATTGGATGCGCTTGCAAGCATAACGTCGCTCTCGGAAACAGCACCAACTGCGCCGTGGATGACCTTTATGCGGACCTCATCGTTGGAGAGCTTTTCAAGAGACTGCTTGACTGCCTCAACGGAGCCCTGAACGTCAGCCTTGACGATGATAGGAAGCTCCTTGATCTCGCCCTGCTCGATCTGGCTGAACAGGTTGTCAAGAGTAACCTTCTGGTACTGGTTGAACTGCTCCTGCTTAGCCTCATGCTTACGCTGTTCAACAAGCTCTCTTGCGAGACGCTCATCTTCAACTGCGTTGAACACATCGCCTGCGGAGGGAACCTCTGCAAGGCCTGTTATCTCAACAGGATAAGAGGGACCTGCCTCATGAACAACATTGCCCTTGTCGTTTGTCATAACACGAACACGTCCAACGGAAGTACCTGCGATGATAACATCACCTGTTCTCAGTGTACCGTTCTGTACAAGCAGAGTTGCGATAGGTCCTCTTCCCTTGTCAAGACGTGCTTCGATAACAGTACCCTTTGCCAGTCTGTTGGGGTTAGCCTTAAGCTCGGCAACCTCGGCAAGAAGAAGTACGTTTTCAAGCAGCTCGTCAATGCCCATACCGGTCTTTGCTGATACAGGAACGCAGATAACGTCGCCGCCCCATTCCTCTACAACAAGGTCATGCTCGGTGAGCTGCTGCTTGATATTGTCAGGGTTTGCACCTTCCTTATCCATCTTGTTGATAGCAACGATGATGGAAACGCCCGCAGCCTTTGCGTGGTTGATAGCCTCAACTGTCTGGGGCATGATACCGTCATCAGCGGCAACAACGAGGATAGCGATATCCGTTACGGACGCACCTCTTGCACGCATGGAGGTAAATGCCTCATGGCCGGGAGTATCAAGGAATGTGATGTCCTTGCCCTTGTAATTTACTCTGTAAGCACCGATGTGCTGTGTGATACCGCCCGCCTCGGAGTCGGTAACGTGGGAGTTTCTTATCCTGTCGAGAAGTGAAGTTTTACCGTGGTCAACGTGGCCCATAACAACAACTACGGGAGCACGCTCAACGCCCTCGCCCTCATCGTCGCTGTCGTCGATAAGACGCTCTTCAATGGTAACGATGACTTCCTTTTCAACCTTTGCGCCCAGCTCTTCAGCAACGAGAGAAGCTGTATCAAAGTCGATGACCTGGTTGATAGTGCACATCTCGCCCAGACACATGAGCTTCTTGATGACCTCGGTAGCTGTTACCTTCAGTCTGGAAGCAAGCTCGGAAACAACGATCTCATCGGGAATGAGAACTTTGAGCTGCTGCTTTCTTGCACGCTCAAGCTCCAGTCTGCGAAGCTTCTCAGCCTCGGTCTCCTTCTTGCTGGAATACTGCTGCTTGTTTCTCTGAGCAGACTTCTGTGTGAGCTTCTGCTTCTTGGATAAATTGTCCTTGCTGCGCTTTCCGCTTCCGCCGCCGGAAAGAGGCGCGATATTCTCGTACTTTTCGTTGTACTTGTCGATATCAACATAGCTTCCTCTTGTATCAACGGTACGCATCTTCTGCTCTACCTTTACGCTCTCGGAAGAGAAATTGCCGCCCAGCTTGGTCTTGACAGTCTTGTTATTGTCAGCGATCTTGTTTTCAGGCTTCTTAGGCTCCTGCTTAACAGCGCTGTTCTTCTTTTCATCAGACTTCTTCACCTGATTGTTGAATCTTTCAAGCGCAGACCTCTGCTCGCTCTTGTGAAGAGGCATCTTTTCGTTATTGTTATTATTGCTCTTGGGTGCCTCGGGCTTCTTCTCAACAGGCTTTTCTGCCTTTGGTTCAGCCTTGGGAGCAGCAGGCTTTGCAGTCTGAACAGGCTGTGCGGGCTTTGCAGCCTCGGCAGCTGCTTTCTGGGGAGCCTTGGGAGCGGTATCCTTCTTTGCGGCAGGCTTTTCCTGCTTCTTTGCAGGAGCAGGCTTCTTATCGGCAGGCTTTTCTTCCTTCTTAGGCTCGGGCTTATTGTTCCTTGACTCGAAGTAAGGATTGAAGCTATCCACCTGATTATTCTGTGAAAAAGATTCGAGAATATAATTAAGCTCATCCTGTGTAATGCTTGCAGATGGCTTCTTTACGGTTCCGAACTTATCGGAAATAAAGTCGCTAAGCTCCTGATTTGATATTTTAAGGTCCTTGGCAACCTCGCTGAGTTTGGATTTTGTCTGGTTCTGTTTTGTACTCATAGGCTATAATTACCCTCCTATTATTACGTGACGTCTTTCGGATATTATCCGATAAGCTCTGTCAGTTTCTTTGCAAATCCTTCGTCGAATATTCCGATAACACCTGCTTTTCTGCCCACCGAGAACTCTATCTCAGCAATAGTGGCATCAATGCAGTGAACGGGAACAGCCTTTTGGTCTGCGAAAAATCTGACTTCTTTTTCTGTTTTTGCGGATATATCCGAGGCAAGAAAAACCGCTTTCGCTTTGTCCGTGAGTATGGACTCCTTAACAGAATCGAAACCCATGGTCATTCTTCCCGCTTTTCGGCAGATCGTAAGCAGACCGAATAATTTTTCTTTACTGACGCTCATTCAGCTCTCTCTCCATATTATCATAAACCTCGTCTGATATGCGGCAGGAAAAGCTTTTTTCAAGTTTTCTGGATTTTCTCGCAAGTCTCAGGCACTCGGCATTGGGGCACACATAAGCTCCTCTGCCTGATTTTTTTCCTGTTGTGTCCAGAGATATCTCGCCCTCGGGAGACCTTACCACCCTGATAAGCTCCTTTTTGGGCTTCATTTCATTGCAGCCCAGGCACATACGCATGGGTATCTTTTTTACCGCTGCCACAATATCACCTCATTTATATAAATGCGGACGGTCAGTCCACAGGATTTTCAGGCTTGATGTCGATCTTATAGCCAGTCAGACGGGCTGCAAGCTTGGCATTCTGACCCTTGTTTCCGATAGCCAGTGAAAGCTGGTTGTTGGGAACGATAACAGTGCACGCCTTTTCGTCGCCCTCAGCCACATCTACCCTGATAACATCAGCGGGAGCAAGTGCCTTGGCAATGAATACTGCAGGATCCTCGTCATAAACGATGATGTCGATCTTCTCGCCGCCCAGCTCCTCAACTATCTTGCTTATCCTTGAACGCTTGGGGCCGATGCACGCACCTACGCAGTCAACGTTGGGGTCCTTGGAGCAAACTGCGATCTTTGTTCTGGAGCCCGCTTCTCTTGCGATGGACTTTATCTCAACTACGCCGTCGTATATCTCTGGTATCTCAAGCTCGAAAAGTCTCTTTACCAGATCCTTATGTGTACGGGAAATCTTGATGGCAGGCTTTCTGTCGGGGTTAACGATGCCCACAACATATATCTTGATGATATCGCCCTCTGTAAGTACCTCTCCGGGGATCTGCTCGTTCTTGTAGAGATAGATCTCATTCTTGTCAACCAGCAGAACAGCGTTGCCTGTTGCAGGCTCTACCTTCTGGACGGTTGCGGAGATAATGTCATGTACCTTATCCTTGTACTGGGCAATGAGCTTTTCCTTCTCAAATTCCTTTACATCGTGGCGGATAGACTGCTTTGCATACTGAGCAGCAACTCTGCCGAACTTTGCTGTATCAAGCTTGTAAGGAACTCTGTCGCCGCAAACGCAGCCGGGAACGATAGTCTTTGCCTCTTCGATGTTTATCTCGTTGAGGTCAATAGGCTCATCATCAACGACAGTTCTGAGAACGCATACATCAAATACGTTTCTGGCAGGGTCAATATCCACCAGGAAATCGTCACAGTCGGGATATTCCTTTCTGACTGCCTTCATAATGCCCTGCTGGATCTTCTCAACAAGAGCCTCCAGCGGGATAGAGTTTTCATGTGCGAGACATTCAAGTGCTTCAAAAAATTCCTTGTTCATCTTTTTGAAATTCCTCCTGAGTTAATAATGTTAATCGCCGTCTTCACAGAATTCATCGGGAAGCTCCTCGTCATCGTAGAGCTTGATGAACGCAGTTTCGGAAATAATAACCTTTTTGGTGCCGTCCTCGGTCTCAACTGTAATGCTGCCGTCGTCTTTATTATACGCAGTCAGAACAGCGATAAATTCCTTGACGCCGTCTTTTTCACGGATATATCTTATGCGCAGCGGGCACTCGAGATACTCAAGGAAATGTTCCTCTCTTTTAAGCTCTCTGCCCAGTCCGGGGGAACCGACCTCAAGCATATACTGCTTATCTATAGGGTCCTCATCGTCCAGCGCCTTTGAAAGCGGACGTGTCATAGCCTCGCAGTCGTCCATATCAACGTAGCCGTCGGGCTTTTCGATAAGCACTCTGAGATAGCGCATAGAGCCTTCCTTGTCGAAGGTCACGTCCCAGATGGTAAGACCAAGCTCATCGGCGATGGGCTTGGCGATATCGAACACCCTTGAAACGGTGCTGCCGCCCTTGCCCCCTTTTTTTCCTGCCATAAACAATACCTCCATCAAACAAGAAAGACCGGATTGCTCCAGTCTTTGTCCTTTACTATTGGTGTACTTTGATTATTATACCACACTCATTTTGAAATTGCAAGTGTTTTTTTGATTTTTATGCTTTTTACAGCCAATTTTTGCCTCTTTTCTGCCGATACCTCACTGATTTTTAACAGTGATCCGCTTTAAGGTCAGAATACATATTAAATAGTGTATTCGATTACCTACCAAATCCTTCATTTCCGTAATTGACAAATCCGTCTTATTGTGTTATGATTTAAATATCAGAGCTTTTTTGCAATGCTGATTTCACATCACCCTATAGAACGATATGAAATCAGCATATAAGCTCATACATTCATGAAAAGGAGCACAAAATTATGTATCCAATCAAGCTTAAGCCTGCTTTTAAAGACTACCTCTGGGGCGGCACAAGACTCAGAGACGATTTCGGCAAGGACTGCGATTTTGACAAGATCGCTGAAAGCTGGGAGCTTTCCTGCCATAAGGACGGCAACTCCGTTGTGGCTGACGGCGAATTTGCAGGTCTCACACTGGCTCAGTATATTGAAAAGGAAGGCAAGTCCGTACTCGGAACAAACTGCGAGAAGTTCGAGAACTTCCCTATTCTTATAAAGCTTATCGACGCTAAGGACAACCTTTCCGTTCAGGTTCACCCCAACAATGAGTATGCTCAGAGAGTTGAGGGCGAATACGGCAAGACCGAGATGTGGTATGTTGTTGACTGCGACGAGGGTGCTTCCCTGCTCTACGGCTTCAAGCATAATATCACAAAGGAAGAATTCCGTGAGAGAATAGAAAACAATACTCTGCTTGAAGTTACAAACTCCGTTCCCGTAAAGAAGGGCGACGTTTTCTTCATCGAGGCAGGAACTCTCCACGCCATAGGCAAGGGTATCCTTATCGCTGAGATACAGCAGAATTCCAACACCACCTACCGTATCTACGATTACGGCAGAGTAGGCGCAGACGGCAAGCCCAGACAGCTCCACATCGACAAGGCTGTTGACGTTACAAACCTCTGCCCCGCAAAGCCTTATCCTCAGTCCGAACCTGTTGACATGGGCGGCTGGACAAAGAAGCGTCTTGCAAAGTGCGAATATTTTACCGTTGACGTTATCAATGTTGATACCTCCGCTGCTCTCGAGGCAGACAAGTCCTCTTTCGTAAACATTCTTGTTCTTGACGGCGGCTGTGTGCTTTCCTCCGAGGGCAACGATGCAGTTGAGCTTAAAAAGGGCGACAGCGTGTTCATTCCCGCAGGTCTGGGCAAATTTGAGCTTACAGGCAAGTGCTCCGCTGTTATGACCCATATTGATTGATATTATAATAGTATTTCAGGGAGTTTTGCATGGATATCCGTACATTTATAGGTGACAGGAGCTTTTACAAAAAGATTTTCACAATAGCCGTTCCCATAATGATACAAAACGGCATTACGAATTTTGTTGCTCTTCTGGACAACATAATGGTAGGTCAGCTAGGCACAGCTCAGATGTCGGGTACGGCGGTGATAAATCAGCTTCTGTTCGTATTCAATCTCTGCATTTTCGGAATTCTTGCAGGCCCCGGGATATACGGTGCGCAGTTTTTCGGCAAGGGCAGCAGCGAGGGCGTGCGCAATACTTTCCGCTTCAAGCTTTATGCAGGGCTTCTGGTGCTGCTGGCAGGCGGAACGATCCTATCATTGTTCAGCACCGAACTTATAAGCTCGTATCTTACGGGAAACGGCGAGGAAAGCAACAAGGCGCTGATATTGCAGTCGGGACTTGACTACCTGGGTGTAATGATAGTAGGTCTTATCCCATTTACGGTAACACAGATATACGCCTCCACGCTGAGAGAGACCAATCAGACGCTTGTTCCCATGTTTGCAGGCCTTACCGCCGTGCTCATGAACCTTGTGCTTGACTGGGTGCTTATCTTCGGAAACCTTGGCATGCCCAAAATGGGCGTAAAGGGAGCGGCTCTTGCCACTGTTATCGCACGATTTGCCGAGTGCATCATCGTTGTGATATGGACTCATGCCAACAGCGGCAAAAATGCTTTCATCAATGGCGCATACAGCAGTCTTAAGATACCCTCCGACCTTGTGAAGCAGATAATCATACACGGTCTGCCTCTGGCTGTAAATGAGGGACTGTGGTCATCGGGAATGGCTCTGCTGAACCGATGCTACTCAATGAGAGGGCTGGAAGTGGTTGCGGCTACCAATATCTCCTCCACTATCTTCAACCTGTTCTCGGTCATCTTTATTGCCCTGGGCAATTCCGTTGGAATAATCGTGGGACAGATACTCGGCTCGGGAGATATGAAAAAGGCACGGGAGACCGACACAAGGCTTATCGCATTCACCGTTGCGGCAGGCATTTTCACTGGAATCATGATGGCTGCACTCTCAAAGGTATTCCCTGAACTTTACAACACAGATGACAGTGTAAGGTCGCTTGCAGGCAGCCTTATAGTCATCTCGGGAATGTTCACTCCCCTGACCTCATTTATGCACGCTGCATATTTCACCCTTCGTTCGGGCGGAAGAACGTTCATCACTTTCCTTTTCGACAGCGTATATGTATGGGCTGTCACTATACCAACGGCACTTCTTCTGGTAAATTTCACCGATTTTGATATTCTTAAAATATACTTCTGCTGCCAGGCAGTGGATATATTAAAGGTAACAATAGGCTTTATTCTGATAAAAAAAGGCGTATGGCTGCGGAATATCGTATCTGCGTCTTAATATATGAAAGGCGGTCAAACAAATGAAATATTACATTGGCATTGACTTGGGCGGAACAAATATCAAAGCCGGAGTTGTAAATGAGAAGTTTGAGATAATCGCAAAGGCTTCCACAAAAACTCTCTGCCCCCGTCCCGCAAAGGATATCTGCGATGATATGGCTAAGGTGTCCATTGAGGCATGTAAGCTGGCTGGCATTTCCGTTGACGATGTTGAATGGATAGGCGTGGGAACTCCCGGTATCGCTGATAATATCAACGGCACTATCCCCTATTCCAACAACCTTGATTTCCACGATGTACCCGTAAGAAAGTACATTCAGGCTCATATCAACAAGCCTGTTTATGTTGCTAACGATGCCAATGCAGCTGCATACGGCGAATTTGTTGCAGGTGCTGCAAAGGGCGCAAAGAACGCTGTCTGCATCACTCTGGGAACAGGCGTTGGCGCAGGAATCATCGTTGACGGCAAGATCCTCACAGGCTCCAACCTTGCAGGCGCAGAGCTTGGCCATATGGTCATCGAGGTCGATGGCCCTCAGTGTACCTGTGGAAGAAAGGGCTGCTTCGAGGTATTCTCCTCCGCAACAGGTCTTATCCGCATGACTAAGGAAGCTGCCGAGGCTGACAGCTCCTCCATACTCAACAAGTATCTGGCAGATGACGGCAAGTTCTCAGCACGTCACGCTTTCATGGCTATGAGAGATGGCGACAAGGCAGGTACAGAGGTAGTTGAAAAGTACTGCAAGTACCTTGCTGCAGGCATCACCAACACCATCAACATCTTCCAGCCTGACATTCTCTGCATAGGCGGCGGCGTATGCAACGAGGGCGATCCTCTTCTTCTCCCCGTCAAGGAGCTTGTCAAGAAGGAAGTTTACACAAGAATGCTTTCTCAGAACACCGAGATAGTCATTGCAAAGCTCGGAAACGACGCAGGAATCATCGGCGCCGCATTCCTCGGACTGGAGAGCTGAGATGGGATTTCCGGACAAAATAAGATCATTCGTTGAAAGCGGCGAGCTTGACAAAATCACCGAAAAGGTCGGTCAGACAGTCAATACTCTTTTAGACGAACCCAAAAAAACGCAGCTCAGTATGCACGTTCCGCTGCACAGACAGTGACACAGGCTGCTCCGCAGGCATCAGCTGCGGTAAGTCCCGCAAAGCCGTCACGAAACGTAACTTTTACATTCTGTGACAGCGATGATAACAATGCAGATATTGATGTTGAATCCTCATTTATGCTCAGCGGCGATTTCGTTGAAAGCCGCTCGGGTGCAGCTGAGATAGATTACTGCGCAGTATATGCCCCCGAAAGCAACTCCGATTATGAAGAGGGCGACAGCTCACAGCCCGTATTCATTATGACAAACGTTGCCGAAAGTGAGATACACAACATCATCTGCAATTATAAAAAATGCATTGCAGACAGCAGCATAACAAAGGTAAACCTGCCAAATGACAGGATATACTTCAAGGCAAAGCTCATAGCTGCCGTTGATAAAGCGTCAGCTACATACAAGGAAACCATTTTATAACAAAAGAGGTAATAAAAAATGTCTTGCAAAGATTGTAACTTTTTCTGTGAGGGTGCCGACAAGGCTCCCCAGCGTTCACTTTTCAACGCTCTCGGAATGACCAAGGAGGAAATGGAAAGACCTCTGGTAGGTATCGTTTCTTCCTACAATGAGATCGTTCCCGGTCACATGAACATCGACAAGATCGTTGAAGCCGTAAAGATGGGCGTTGCTATGGCAGGCGGTACACCTGTTGTATTCCCCGCTATCGCAGTTTGCGACGGTATTGCAATGGGTCATCAGGGAATGAAGTATTCTCTCGTTACCCGTGACCTTATTGCAGATTCCACCGAGTGCATGGCTCTTGCTCATCACTTTGACGCTCTGGTAATGATACCCAACTGCGACAAGAATGTTCCCGGTCTGCTTATGGCTGCTGCCCGTGTAAACGTACCCACAATTTTCGTATCAGGCGGCCCCATGCTTGCAGGCCACGTTAAGGGCAGCAAGACTTCACTTTCCAGTATGTTCGAGGCTGTAGGCGCATACACCGCAGGCAGAATAAACGAGGAAGAGTTTGAAGAGTTTGAGAACAAGGCTTGTCCCACCTGCGGAAGCTGCTCGGGTATGTACACCGCAAACTCCATGAACTGCCTTACCGAAGTTCTGGGCATGGGCCTCAAGGGCAACGGTACTATCCCCGCTGTTTATTCCGAAAGACTGCGCCTTGCAAAGCACGCAGGTATGCAGGTAATGGAGCTTTACAGAAAGAACATCAGACCACTTGATATCATGACCGAAAAGGCATTCCACAATGCTCTTACCGTTGATATGGCTCTGGGCTGCTCCACCAACAGTATGCTCCACCTCCCCGCTATCGCTCACGAGTGCGGAATTGAAATAAATCTCGATATCGCAAATGAGATAAGCGCAAAGACTCCTAACCTCTGCCACCTTGCTCCCGCAGGTCACGCTTATATGGAGGATCTTAACGAAGCAGGCGGAGTTTACGCAGTTATGAACGAGCTTAACAAGAAAAATCTGCTCAACACCGACGTTATGACCTGCACAGGCAAAACTGTTGCCGAAAATATCGCAGGCTGCGTAAACAAAAATCACGATATTATCCGTCCTATTGACGATCCCTACAGCGAAACAGGCGGAATCGCAGTCCTCAGAGGAAACCTTGCTAAGGACGGCTGTGTTGTTAAGCGCAGTGCGGTAGCTCCTGAAATGCTCAAGCACACAGGCCCCGCAAAGGTATTCGACTGCGAAGAGGACGCTCAGGCAGCTATCCTCGGTGGAAAGATCGTCAAGGGCGATGTTGTGGTTATCCGTTACGAAGGTCCCAAGGGCGGCCCCGGCATGAGAGAGATGCTCAACCCCACCTCCGCTATCATGGGCATGGGTCTCGGCAGCGATGTTGCTCTTATCACTGACGGTCGTTTCTCAGGCGCATCAAGAGGTGCGGCTATCGGTCACGTTTCTCCCGAAGCAGCTGTTGGCGGCATTATCGGTATCGTTCAGGACGGCGATATGATAACCGTTGATATCCCTAACTACACCCTCAGCCTCAACGTTGACGATGAAGAGATCGCACGCCGTATGGCTAACTTCACTCCCAAGAAGAAGGAGCTTAAGGGCTACCTCAAGAGATATGCTGCCCTTGTTACATCCGGCGCACAGGGTGCTATCCTCAAGAATGAATAATCACACAATCGGAGCGGTAATATGAGTAAAAACAGCGCATCTAAGACCATAGGAAAAATAGTGTCACTGATAATCCTGATACTCCTGCTGGGTGTCATAGCCGTAACATGGTTTATCGGCGGTCAGACAAAGGCTATCGAAAAATACTGTGCGGCGTTTGCGTCAGGCGACCTTAAATCAATGAACAAGGTGACGGATATTTATTCCGATCAGACTGACGACAAGAGCTTCAAACAGCAGCAGAAGGATCATTTCAGGTCTCTCCCCCAGTTTGAAGAGCTTGAGGACACCGATGTTATCAGCTCCGATGTTGATGTAAAGTACCACAAAAAAGCCGCAGACTTTACCCAATGGGAATGTATGACCAAGGCAGATTACTTCTCGCAGGGCATGAGCATTTCACAGGATATAACATTCACGCTGAAATTTGAAGGCGGCAAGTGGAAGATAATTAGTGCGGAATAATAAAAAATCAGCTCCGAACATATGCTCGGAGCTGATTTTTTTATTTTATGATCTTTTTCATTGATATATGGGGACAATATTCATCGAAATATTCATCGCCGTAGGCTGTATAGCCCATGGCCTCGTAAAAGCCCTTTACCCTTGTCTGAGCTGAGAGAACTGCCGTTCCCCCGCCAAGCTCGGATATCTTGCTTTCGAGAAGAGAAACTATCTCACGGCCGAGACCCTTTCCTCTGTACGGCTTCATAACGGCTATCCTGCCGATATGATAATCGCCGTTTTCGGTAAAGAGCCGACCCGTTGACACAGGCTCTCCGTTATCTGTGAGAATGCCGTGGTAGGCTTTATTGTCCGTATCATCAAACTCGTTTTTGAAACCCTGCTCATCAACAAACACAGTCTGTCGGATAAGCTTTGCTTCGGGAGCATTTTCCAGCCCCATAACTATCCTGCTTTCCATCATCAAAGCACCTTTGAGAGAAATTCTTTCAGTCTGGGGTTATGCGGGTTTTCAAAGAACTCCTTGGGAGGATTCTGCTCCATGATAACGCCGTCAGCCATGAACATTACCCTTGATGCAACCTCACGGGCAAAGCCCATTTCGTGAGTTACCACGACCATGGTCATGCCGTCATCGGCAAGCTCGGTCATGATGTTCAGGACTTCGCCAACCATTTCGGGGTCAAGGGCTGATGTAGGCTCATCAAAAAGCATTACATCGGGATTCATTGCCAGTGAACGGGCAATGGCGATTCTCTGCTTCTGACCGCCAGAAAGCTGCGAGGGATAATTATAAGCCTTATCAAGAAGTCCTACTTTTTTCAGCAGCTCCTCTGCCTTAGCCTCTGCCTCTTCCTTGGTCATGAGCTTCAGCTTTACGGGAGCAAGAGTGATGTTATTTATTATACTCAGGTTAGCAAACAGGTTGAAGTGCTGGAACACCATTCCCATCTTCTGGCGCATGAGATTAAGCTCTTTTTCGCTTGAATGGGTGATGTCCGTTCCCTCGAAAATGATACTGCCGGAAGTGGGCTTTTCAAGAAGATTGAGGCAGCGCAGAAATGTACTTTTTCCTGAGCCTGAGGGGCCTATGATAACGACCTTCTCGCCCTTTTCGATGTTCTCGGTGATGCCTTTGAGTATTTCCAGATCACCAAAGGATTTACAGAGATTTTCAACGCTTATCATTAGCCGCCAGCCTCCTTTCGAGCTTTGTAACAAAGTGAGTAAGCACCATAACGATCACAAGATAGATGATCGCTACGGCAATAAGGGGCATAAACGGCTCATATGTTGCGGAACGGATAGTATCGCCGCCCTTGGTAAGATCCTGCACGGCAATATATCCTGCAACAGAAGTCTCTTTCAGCAAAACGATGCACTCGTTTGCAAGAGAGGGCAGAACATTCTTGAACGCCTGCGGGATAATAATGTACATCATTGTCTGAGCATAGTTGAGGCCAAGGCTTGAGCCTGCCTCAAACTGACCGTTATCAACGGACATTATGCCCGAACGGACTATCTCGGCAACATATGCAGCAGAGTTCAGACCGAACGCCAGCACCGCCGCAAATATCTTATCAACGGAAACCGATGCGAAAATAACAAAGTAAATTATAAGCAGCTGAACTACAACAGGCGTACCTCTGATGACTGTAAGGTATATCTTTGCCAGAACATTCAGGAATTTGAGCTTTCCTGTCTTGTCGTGGGTGGAACGGACTATTGCAATGAGAAATCCCAGAACGATGCCCAGCATTACGGCAAAAAGCGTAATAACTATCGTGTTTTTAAGGCCGTTTGTAAGGTATTTCCAGCGGTCGTCCACGATAAAGGTCTTATAGAACTTATCAGCAAAATTCGTTATAAAATCCTGAATCATCGTTATAATATCCTGAATCATAAATAGCATCACTTCCAAACTGAATGCGGCTGCCCGCATGACTGCTGACAGCCGCAAAATTTAAATGGTTTACTTTCTTACAATAATTACCTGTGTTGCTGTAGTATAGGGATTAGAGAAGTTTACGTTTTCAAGTCTGTCCTCGGTAACGGTCATACCTGCAACGCCAACGTCAGCCTTGCCTGTCTGAACAGCGGCAATGATGGAATCAAACTCCATGTTGTCGATCTTAAGGTCCTTGCCGAGAATATCGCAGACAGCCTTCATCATATCAGCGTCAAAGCCTACAACGTCCTCGCCGCTCATGCTCTCGTAAGGAGGGAACTCGGCGTTGGTTGCCATTACGATAGTGCCGTCATACTGAATGCCCTCGGGAGAGGTGTAGGGGTGCTGACCTGCCTCGTCGCCGATCCAGTTGGACTTGATCTGCTCAAGAGTGCCGTTAGACTCGAGCTGTGCAAGAGCGTCATTTATCTGCTGGGTAAGCTCGTCGTTATCCTTCTTGATAGCGATAGCGTAGTTCTCATCGGGATACTTGTCATCAAGAATAGTAAGGGAATCGCTGTTCTGGCTTACAAATACGGTAGCGGGCTGGAGGTCGATGATAACTGCGTCGATCTTGCCCTGCTTAAGAGCCTGAACTGCATCAGCGCCCTTGTTGTAACGCTCAACGGTAGCGCCCTCAACATCGGAAGCATAGGTATCGCCAACTGTACCAAGCTGAACGCCTATCTTCTTGCCGTTAAGGTCATCAATGGAGAAAACGGTATTTTCGGGAGCCTTGCTTCCGCAGCCTGTGAACATTGCAGCGGAGAGAACTGCTGCAGCTGCTACAGATATTAACTTCTTTAATTTCATACTAAATGAACTTCCTTTCATAAACCCCAGTTATGGAATCATATTTACACCTATTATAATATAGTTTATAAGGAAATTCAAGCATCTTTTCAAATTTAATATATTATTTTACATTATAACAAATTTTATTTCAGATTTTTCTGCAATGCTGTGATATCACTTTATTGCGATAATTATTATGCAAATTAAATCAGATATTAACTTATATGCAAAACAAAATACATCAAATGACAGGCGGATAATATTATAATTATAATAATAACCAACTCACGAAAGGATATGATATTTTGGAAGAAACAGCAGTAACAGAAGCTATCACCGAGGTTGCTGAGACAGTCGCCGAGACCACAGCTCCCGAGATAGTCAGCGAGGCAGAGGTCGTTATGGACGCAGTTGCCAAGGGCAGCGTTACAGGCGATATGCTCAAAAAATTCGGCGAGTCAATAATCGCCTACCTTCCCACAGTTATAATCGCAGTAGTGATCTTCCTGGTGGGAAAATTCATAACAAAGCTCATTATGAAATTCGTTGACAGGTGCATGGGCAGGTCTCACATTGACGAGACTGCACAGGGCTTCCTCAAATCCCTTACAAACATCATACTGTCGGCATTTGTCATTGTAATCGCCCTTTCCGTTCTGGGAATACCCATGACATCTATCATCACGGTAATAGGTGCGGCAGGCGTTGCCATCGGTCTTGCTCTCCAGAACAGCCTTTCAAACATTGCAGGAGGCTTCATCATTCTTTTCACAAAGCCGTTCTGCAAGGGTGACTACGTTATCACAAACGGCATAGAAGGCGTTGTTGACGACATCAGGATCCTTTCAACAAAGCTTGTTACTCTTGACAATAAAATAGTATATATCCCGAACGGCATGGTATCCAGCGGTACTATCACCAATTTCAGCCGTGAGGACAAACGCCGTGTTGATCTGGTGTTCAGCATTTCCTACGAGCAGGATTTCCGCAAGGCTATTGACATCATCAACGGCGTTATCAGCGCTCACCCCCTGACAGTAAAGGAAGCGGGCGCATTTGCACCTTTCGCAAGAGTATCGAACCTGGGCGCAAGCTCGGTGGATATCACCATGAGAGTATGGACAAAGACCTCCGATTACTGGACAGTTTATCATGATATGATCGAGAACGTCAAGACTGCCTTTGACAAGAACGGCATTGAGATTCCCTACTCCAAGCTGGACGTTAACATCAAGAACAACGCATAAGATTTTATCCGCAGTGTGCTTTATCATACTGCGGATAATTTTGTAAATAAAGTGTGACGTCTAAGGCATAGCTGCCAAAAATCACGCATTTAAACCATTTTCCGACAAATAAGCCTTAAAAGGGAAAATTTCAAAAAAAGCTTGACAAACGTATTCCGTTATGATATAATATAAAAGTCGTCAGAAACGATAACAAGTAAAACAAGAGTAACTTCTGTTTTGTCGGGGTGTAGCTCAGTTTGGCTAGAGCGCTACCTTGGGGTGGTAGAGGCCGT
>ENA-OXFN01000180-OXFN01000180.1-human-gut-metagenome-genome-assembly--contig:-NODE-180-length-31747-cov-52.8756_pt1 | contig 31747 bp, 26 predicted proteins | sample MGYA00249366_ERZ652265 | MGnify/ENA primary metagenome ERZ652265 (study PRJEB26925, sample SAMN05826980) | human gut metagenome | biome: ENVO:2100002; feature: ENVO:00000062; material: ENVO:00002003... | reverse complement strand
GAGCAGTGGTCTCCAAAACCACGTGCCGAGGGTTCGAATCCTTCTGCCCCTGCCATATCTTGGCAGTTATTGTCATAAAAAAGTCCGTAGATACATTATCTGCGGACTTTTGTTATATTATGTTTTAAGCTTGTATAGGATGGTGTTTGGTACAAGGCTATTATATTTGAAGCCTTTGCTGTTATAAGCGTAAAAATATTATACAAATAGCAAACATATTTATATTATGCAAAATATAATATAAAGTTGTATAAAATTTATGCACTGTGTCGGTTGCTTTTTTGATGTTTTTGTATTATAATATAAATGTAAGTTAAGGAAGCGTTGACTAAGCCTCAGGTACCTTTTGGAATACTTAATAATCCATTACAGAAAGTGCTGTGCAATGATTATGTTCGGCGATTCCTTAGAAAAAATTTGTTTATCTGTAGAAGTGATTGTTGCCTGATTATGTGGTGGCATTATAGAGGACAGAATGATTAACCATTGATTATGCGGTAAACAAAAGCTATATAGATAAGCCGACAAATGAAAGGAAGAACTGTATGAGAAACAATCCGATTATCATGACACTCAAGATCAAAAATGAGACTTATGAGTCGCTTGCTAATTATTTGGGAGTGACCAGGCAGACTGTTGTTAATTATGAGAAAAACCCGGATGTTATTCCGATGGCAATTCTGAAAAAGCTAGCTGATCATACCGGTGCAACGATTGATGAGCTTACCCGTGAGGACGATAAAATGCCATCACCAAATTTAGAACGCTTGTACGAGAAAAAAAGCAGCAGCGTAAAATCGGCTGTCTCATCACTCGACTCTATACTTCATATGAGTTTTTTTAAAGACAAGGGCATAGATAATAAAAAGGAGTTTGAGAAGGCAGATCTTCGTGATAGGGTTGTAGCGGTAAAGGAATTCGCTGAGAAACACAGCCATAAAATCACAGTCGGTGCTTTCGGACTTCCCAATTCCGGCAAATCTACAATTTTTAACCACACTATTGGCATTGATGTAGCTCCTACAGGATATCAGCCTCTTACTTCGGCACTGACATATTTTCATCATATATCAGAAAAACCTAACGAACTTTCCGGTATAGACAATACTATTGTCAGATTGAAGTCGGCTCCTGAAGGAGCTCCTACAGAAATCAAAGGTCATCATGAAGCTTTATTAAAAGCCTTTGGTACAAGAGACGGCGCATATTATGACAACAAGGAATATGAGCTGGACAGGATCGATGTATACCTTGACTGCGACAATCTGATGGAGTATACATATCTGGATGTCCCGGGATTCGGATCTGGCGATGAAAAGGATGATGTAAGCTTAACAATGGATATCCGTGAACTGGATTATGTGCTGTTTTTATGCCAAGCTAATTCCATGTTGACTGTTGGAGAAGAGTTTAACGCTTTGAAGCAAATTATAGCAAGCCGTCTCAATCTGGAAAGTATTTCGATAGTTGTAACACACTCTAATTCAATCGGTAATCCTCAGACTGTGGATGAAACCATAGATATTGCCTGTCAAAGGCTGATCAAGTCAATGACAGAAAAGGAACAGCAGCGCTTAGGTATCTCAGAGGAAAATCCACAAAAACTTCGTGAGCGATTTGTAAAGTTTGATGTTAGGAACAGAAGATATACAGAAGAATTTAACGAGGTTTTCTCCAAAAATATTTCAATCCTGACAACAATCAGATTTGAAGAGCTGGAGAAGAACGTTATTGGAGCATGTAATGAGCTTGTACAGGTGTGTACTAAAAAGCAGAAAGAGCTTTATGAACGTAAAATAGAGAGAGACGTCTGCTTAGAGAATAGGATTGTTCCTTTCCAAAAGCTTGATGACAGAATAAAAAGTGTGACAGAAGAAATGATCGATATAATCGATCAATGTTGTGAGAGATCAAAGCGTGAATTTATCGACAAATATAACAGCATCATTAATGAACAGCATATTATCGATGCGATTGATGCTAAAGGCATTAAAAACAAGAAGCAGGATATCGAACTTCTGGCAAGCTTCTTATCTGACGAGTTAAGCGATGCCTTTAACGAGATAGTGTCTAATGAAACAGTGCTTTTTTCTAAGGCTTTAAACAGATCCCTGGATGGAATAACAAAAGATTGGAAAAGAGGGTATTCAACATATTTCAAGGCAGATATAAATGGATTTGACTTTCAGAGAGCATTTGTATCTGGACTTGCGGGAACTTCTGTTTTCAGTGCTTTGGCAGGTTGGGCTGCTATCGTAGCTGGAGGCAGTAATCTCGGAGCATATATTCTTTCTGCTAAAATAGTGTCTATACTTAGCGGATTGGGGTTATCTCTTGGGGGTACAGCAGCTGTGAATGCGTTTATAGCTTCTATAGGAGGTCCGGTCGTTATCGGCATCGGGATCGCTGTTATAGCTGTAGTTGCCACATTTGGAATACTTTCCGGAACGTGGAAAAAACGCCTTGCAAAGAAGATTATTACCCAGTTTGAGAAGCAGGAATTCTGTGAAAGGTATCTGAAACAGATAGACATTTATTGGCATTCAACACCTAAGGAACTTGAAAAATGCTTGTCATCTATGAAGAATGATTTTGTGGCTCATTGTAACGAGCAGCTCACTTTGATGCAGCTTGAAGATTCGGAGCTTGAAAAGGTAAGGGCAGAGCTTAACATGATGTATACATATGTTAAAAAACAGATTGCTGAAATCCTTTCGAAATTTCAAAATCGGTAAAAACGTCATGTATCAGCTAAGCAGCAATATGTATTTTCGCTTTGTTTGGCGGATTTTATAGTGGTATAAGCGACTGCCTTTTGCAGCCGCTTATATTCAAAATCCAAATCATCATCATAAATAATTGCTGCATTTTCGCAGGCTGTTGCTATGGGAAATTTGTCATAGATATTATTAAAAGTCCAATACAACAAAAACGCCTGTCTGAATTAAAACAGACAGGCGTTTTTGTATATATATTACCTCTTACTTTTCAAATCCCTTTGGAGCTGCGATCTCGTAATCTCCGTCGGAGTTGATAGCTCTCATCATTGCTGCAATGAGGTCGGGCTGAGTTATCTCACGTGTGGAGCGGTTTATTACGCCGAAGCCCTTGTCGCCGTTCCAGCCGTTGTCCCAGTAAACGGGAATGCAGCCGTTGTCCTTGGCGGCCTTTACAACATATTCCATCCAGTAGCATCTGAAGCCGCCAAAGGTGTCGCTTACGTGCTCCTTATTCTGAACGCCCATCTCGCCGATGATAACGGGATAGCCGTTGCTTACAAATGCGTCGTTCAGCTGCTTCATGGTGCTGTCAACGTAGTCCTCCTGACCCCAGTTGTCGTAATCTTCAACTGCGTATTTGCCCCACTGAGTCTTTGCTGTTGCCATGTTCTCGTCGATAGTAAAGTTATAGGGGTCATAGTAGTGAACGGATATCATAAGCCTATTGCCGTCTGCCTTGCAGCCGCTGTCGGTGGGAATAACAAAGCCGTAGTTGCCTGCAGTGTATTCAATGTTGGTGTTCCAGCCGGGAATAAGCAGCCAGCGCTTTTCGTTGTTGGAGCCTGTCTTTCTTACGGTGTCAACAAAGATCTGATTGTAGGCGTTGATATTCTCATAGCCGGTTGCATTGGGCTTTCCGTAGGTGTTGTCGGACTCCTCGTTCATGGACTCGAAAATAAGGTGCTGGTCATAATCCTTGAAGCGGTCAGCGATTTGTGCCCAGACCTTTTCGTACTTGTCCTTTATCTCGTCCTGGTTGTCGTCAACGCAGCGGAGCCAGCTCTTGTCAACGGTATAGTAGCCGTCGCCGTGAATGTTGATGATGGCGTAAAGGTCGTTGCCTACCACATAATCAACAACTTCCTGAACTCTGTCAAGCCATGCGCTGTCGATGGTATAATCGGGTGCAGCGCCGATCTTATCCAGATATGATACGGGGATACGGACTGTCTTGAAGCCTTGCTCCTTTACTGCCTTGATAAGGTCCTCGGATATTGTGGGATTGCCCCAGGTTGTTTCTGACGGAATACCTGCGTTTGATGCTTCCAGCTGATTTCCCAGATTCCAGCCCATGCCCATTTCCTTGGTGATGGTTGTCTGGTCAAGCTCAGTCCATGCAGACTGTACCTCTGCGGTAGCTGCCTGAGACTGTGCATCTGAACCGTTTGCGTCAGAGCTGCTTGCGCAGCCTGTAAGACCCAGCATAAGTGCGGCGGTGAGTACACACAGTCCTCTAAGCAATTTGTTTTTCTTCATTGGCTTTATCCCCCTTAAAATCATCTTTTTTGCAATAGTCGATGAAATTGCATTTGCAAAAAACAGTTCCAGTTAAATTTATTCAATTATAACAGATTTTATCGGATAAAACAAGAAGTATTATCTATAATAATGAAATCGTTTTCTTGTTGCTTTTATACAAAAATTATCGTAATATAAGTGGATTATCACACAAATGGAATAAGTTAACGGCTTATTTGCTTTTAACAAAGAAAAAGCGTACCAGAGCATAGAATAATATGAAAAGTGCAATGCAGATGTAAATTGAAGCGTTGGTCAGCAGGAGCAAAGCCTGTTCCATTGCGCCTCCGAAAAGCTCGTGGCGGAATTTTTCAAGGAGAAGTCCCACTGCAACAACTGCTGCGGAAATTATAAGTCCTATTATCAGCTTTGTTAAATTTTCCTTTGCTTTCAGCTCCGGCATCTGCTTTGTTCCTATTCGCTGCCTGTTGATGATAAGGCATAAAACGGCTGCGAGTATGGGAGGAAGTGCGAAAATAATCATATTTATAATGCTCCTTTGTATATTATTTCCGTCAGGCAATTTTTATTAGAAATTGCCTGACGGATTTTTGACTTAGGTTGTGATTCTGCTAAATGTATTACATATTACGGTACCTTTGTTGACTACGTTTATAGATGACTGGCATCTGAGTGTGTATCCAACATAACCCTCATTTGATTCATAATAAACATCATTCAGCGAAGTGCTTTTGGTTGTGCTTTCTTTCCAAAATAAAGCAGCAGCGTCGGATACACCGTAAGTTACGGTGCGGCTGTTAACAGCAACATTTCCTGTTTCCCATGAAGCTGCTGCGGCAACAAGTTCGTTGTTCGGACCCAAATTATCGATCCAATATACAAAAGCCCATGCTTTGATATCATACTGGAATTTTGGATCCCAGTTTTCCTTAACTGTTGCTGATACTACTGATGCTGTTACATACATATTTGAGGCTTTGCCTGCTTTATTCTTGACTTCACCGATTTTTCTTACTGTGGAATTAACGTCCATTGTAAGAGTATCTTCGGAGGTGCCGCTTACAGGAATAAATTCTGCATTTGCGCCGATACCGTCTCTGATAGAGGCTGGAATGGAGTAATCAATGATACTGTTTTCGGTTGCCTCTTTTAAGGTGTCCATATTTACGGAATTCATCAGTCTGTTGGCTTGAAGCATAACGTATTGCTCATCGGATATGGCTTTCTCCGAATAAGCGTATATAGGTGTGCAGGTAACGGAAAGAGCTGTAACAACGGACATTGCTGAAGCAATAATTCTTTTAATACTAAGCACCAATTAAAAACTATACAAAAAATTGAGCATAATCTTGCGTATATGGATTATGCGATGATTTTTTTGTCTATAGTTTTATTGGTGATTAGTATAAAGCACTTATTCATAACATTCAATCCTTTCATTTTCAGCACTAAAGGCTGTTTTTACGTTCATAGAATTTGGCGGTCATATTTGCACTGAACGTGGTGCGGGACATAATCGGTAAGGCAATTATTTTTATGATTTTTAATATTTTTTGGAAATAGAATCTGTAACGTGTTCGCTTGAGCCGTTGCGGTTTACATAAGCGGATACGCTTAATGTGTATGTTTCACCTTTTGTAACGCTTGAAGATGACTTGTAAAAGTTTAAAACGTTTCCTCTTGAGGACAAATCACTCCATGACGACACAATATTTCCGTTGCTGTCGCTTAACGTTATTGTACAATCGGAGATGCTTTTTGTGTCTTTTTTTCCTATTATTGTTCCCGAGCAAATAGCCTTTCCTGATGAAAAAGACAATGTAATTTGCGTTCTGTTTGTATCACTGTAATATGGCTGAACAGGTGAGGCAAATATTCGTGCAGAAAAGCTAATTATAATGAGAAAAGATAACAATAACATGGGAATAAATTTACGGCTGTTTTTAATTATGATAAATATACCCTCCTTTTAAATTGCCTTACATTTATATAACGACAAATTTTTCTGTTTTACTGCAAAAAAACAAAAAGAATTTCAAAATTGAATGTTTTCAGCTATTTTAATAAATTCTGCCTGATTGATTTGTGCATCAATACTATATGCGTAGATGCCGTCAAACCAAATCAATGTGCTGTAGTCACTATCATCAGAACAATAGTAATAATATGTGATATGATTATTGGTAATTTCTGTATAGTCATGCTTTTCGTTATCAATAGTTATAGAGGAACCGTCAGCAAGCGAGTAGTTAAAATAAATATAGCCTGAGTCAGATTCATATGAAAGGAAAACAGAATTGCCCATGTAATGAGCTTCTCTTAATTCATATCCCTCAGGCACATAGCCGAGACGGATATTTTGGTTAAAATCAGTGTCGCTGCCTGCCGTGAAGCTGTAGCTGTCATGGGTAGAAAAAATGCTTCTGAATACATTCCCCACTGCGGCAGATACCTCGGGGCGAGTGAGCAGACAGCCGAAAAGTATTCCCATTGCCGCCGCTGCCGTGACCGCCAGTCGGCTGAACACTCTGCCTGCCGCAGATATGCGCTCCTTTCTGCCTGCTGTGTTTTTTATTTGTCTGAGCCGCCTGTGAAATTCGGCAGGATAGGTATGCTCATCTGCCGAAAGCATGGCGGCTGATACTTCATTTTCATATCGTGTTATAAGTGCGCTTTTCAGCAGTATATCAAATATCTCATTGTTTGCCGCTTTTCTCCGTTCCATACAGTTCCTCCAGTTTTGTCATTAAAAGCTTTTTTCCACGGTATATGCGTGAGTCGGCTGTTTTCACGGGAATTTTCATAAGCTTGGAAATGCTTAATGTATCGTATCCGTACACAAGCTTCAGCATAAGTATATCGCTGTAAATGCTGTCAAGTTCACCGACGGCGTTCAGCAGGGCGCTGTAGCCATCACTGCTTATTATGTGGCTCAGAACATCGGAGGATATATCGGGTATTGCTTCATCAAGCGGCTCCGTGTCATTTATGTGCTCAGACTTCAACATATCAAGAGCAGTGTTCCTTACTATAATAACGATAAAAGCGGCAGTTTTACTGCAATTCGGGTCAGAAATTTTTGAAATATTTTTCGCTATCTTCAGAAAGCTTTCCTGCACAGCTTCCTCGGCAAGAGCGGCGTTGTGCAGTATCGACATTGCCTTTGAAAACATCATATTGCCGTAGCTTCTGAAAATCTCGGCAAATTTTTCCTTATCGTCGGGTTCGTCTATAAGCGAGAGATAAAAGCCTAACATAAGCAAAACCTTTCTAAAAAAAGCTGCCGCACGGTTCATCGTGGGCAGCTTTTGGGAAGCTATGAAATTATCTTATATTATGCCACACTGTCGTTATTCGTCTGAACTTTGCTGACTTTCCGTTCCGTTGTTATCTTCCGATGCAGATGTATCGCTTTCTGCCTGAGCGGTCTGTTCAGCTTTCTGCTCTTCAAGCTTATCGCTGAGCTTGCCCAGCTTATCCTTTACTTCCTCGATAGTATTGAAGATAGGATATTCGATAGAGAAATATGTGTAGCTCCATGTGCCGTCGTCAATGTCATACACCAGCTGACCGTTCTGCTCGGCAAGAGCGTCTGTTTCGTCGAAATAAACCTCGCCGTCGATTATCATTTTTGTTCCGCTCCACTCGCAGCTGAACTCGCAGGGCTTGGGAGCCTGCTTTACAAGCTTTTTGATGGTGGTATCAAGCTTTATAAAGCCCTTGTCAACGTCAAGTGTATTGGGCTGAACATACACGCACTTCTTGCCCGTGGATTTGTTCTGCACGTCAAGCACGTAGTATCTGAATGCACCCGATGGTGAAACTCCCTGCTCGATAAGCGTATCTACCGTTGTTACCCTGAAAACGTTCATTATCAGGAAGAATGCTATGCCGCCGAGTATGTACATCAGCAGGAATATGGTGCCGAAGATCGTTTTTGCGGTTTCGTTCATATGGCAGCAGAAGAAGCCGAAAAGCGTTACCACTGCGGCAGGCAGAAGCAGCGGCCAGTTGCCCCAGTCAAGCAATAGCAGCGGGAAGAACAGCAGCATATTCACCATTCCGAAAATACAGGTGAACACCGATTTCCTTGTGTACATGAACAGCAGGCATATGACCAGAGAAAATACCGAGCCGATTATAGCAAATTCCTTTCGGCTGACATATTCTATATCGTAGAAGAAAACATTGTAGTCAAAGCACGCCAGCACGATGGAATAGGCAATGCCCAGCAGGCTGACTGCCATTCTGAACCATTTGTTTGTAACGACTGTCATGAATTTATTCATATGAAAACTCCAATCTTAAAGAATAAAATTACAGCTAATATAATTATACCAAAGCTGTCATAAAAGTCAACAAAAATTCCGTATCAATGCGGTTACAATAAAAAGACCCGAGACATTGTCCCGGGTCTTGGAAGATATTCAATGTTATCTGAACTTTCTTACTACCTTCAGCACGAAGAACGCGATGCCGCCTACTGCTGCGATTATCAGCACGATGAACAGGATAGTTGTTATAACTCTTGTAAATCCGCTGGGGCCTGTATAAACGGAAGTGTCGATGTCGCCGATATTTGCAAGGGTCTTGCCGTAGTTATCGGTGATGTCGATATTATCCACGTAGCACACATTTCCTGTAAAGGTCTCGGTGATGGGAATGGAGATGCCCACCTTTGTGTTCTTGGAATCGGCTGGAACTATCATGGAAGCTGTTACCCATGTGCCGTTGCTGCTGGTGGCAAAGGGAGTGGATGACCACTGGTCGCCGTCGGCAAATATCTCAAATCTGTCGGTAGCCTTTGCGGCTTCCTTTGTGGCATGGATGTTGAAAGTAACGGTATAGCCGCCGAAGTTTGCAAGGCCGAAGTCGGCAGCGTCAAGGTAAAATCCGCCGTAGCGGTTGCTAAGGCTTCCCTTGAAATCCTCACTCATAAGGAGCGATCTGCCCCAGATAACTTCCTTTTCGGATATCTCGGTCTTGAGGCCCGTATCGGAAGCATTTCCGAAGGTGTGGACATAATCCAGTGCCTTATCGGTATCAAAGGTTATTGTAGCGTCGGTTGACGAATTTGTTTTCTCAGTTTCAGCAAAAACGGCTGTACCCATTGTAAAAATGGAAGCAGCGGCGAGTATCAGTGATAAAAGTTTTTTCATATGCCTTGACCATCTTTCTCCGAATTATTTGCCATATGGATCTACTGCAATTTTTTCGTCCCCAGGGACGTACCCACTTGCATAAATAAGTTACAATATTATTAGTTTAATATAAAATCAGCGCTTTGTCAATAGGATTTTTTGATAAAAATATCATTTCGTTTAAATTTTCTGCAATTACCTGCAAATAAGCTGCCCCCTTCGTTTAGGAAAGGGGCAGGCTGTGTTTTTCTTATTCTCCTGTGCTGAGTGAGAGGATAACATCGCCCACAAGGTTTGCGGGGAGAAGTTCATATCTTACAAAATTGAACTCAAAGCTGCCCTTGCCTCTTGTTATCTGCCTGAGCTGAGTGGTGAAGTTCTGCATCTCTCTTTCGGGGACTTCCGCCTCGATGATGGTCATACCCTTTTCATCGGAGGGGTGCATACCCAGAACTCTGCCTCTGCGCTTGTTAAGGTCGCCCATAACATCGCCTGTGTTTTCGTTGGGGATAACTGCTCGCAGGGTTCCGACAGGCTCCAGTATAGCGGGGTCTGCCTGCTTGATGCCCTCCTTGAATGCCAGAGCTGCTGCGGTCTTGAACGCCATTTCGGAGCTGTCAACAGGGTGGTAGGAGCCGTCAACAAGAATAGCCTTTACGCCTGTTACGGGGCATCCTGCCAGCACGCCCTTGCCCATGCAGTCCCTGAGGCCCTTTTCAACAGCGGGGAAGAAATTCTTGGGAACCGCTCCGCCGAATACCTTTTCTTCAAATACCAGCTCGTCGGAAAGGCAGGGTTCAAACTCGATCCATACGTGACCGTACTGACCGTGACCGCCCGACTGCTTCTTGTGCTTGCCTTCTGCCTTGACCTTCTTGCGTATAGTTTCACGGTATGCTATCTTTGCGGGCGCAAGGGTAACTTCCGTGCCGAACTTGTTTTTGAGCTTTGCGCAGGCAACTTCAAGGTGCTGATCTCCCAGACCCTTGATGATGAACTCGCCTGTTTCCTTATCCTGACCAAAAGTAAGGGTGGGGTCTTCTTCCGTAAGGCGTGCGAATGCTGCGCTTATCTTGCTTTCATCGCCCTGTGTCTTGGGCTTAACAGCCATCTTGCAGCAGGGCTTGGGGAATACTATCTTGTCGTAGGACAGTATCTTTCCGCCGCAGAGGGTGTCGCTTGTGGCAGCGCTTATCTTTACGGCTGCGCAGATATCGCCTGCATTTGCGGAGTTTATCTCGGTCTGCTTCTTGCCGCAGAGGGAGTAGAGCTTGCCTATCTTTTCAGTCTCGCCGGTGGTGGCGTTCACATATTCGCTGTTAGCCTTGAATACGCCGCTCATTACACGGATAAAGGACATTTTGCCAACAAATGGGTCGGCAACTGTCTTGAACACGAATGCGCTTGCGGGAGCGGAATCGTCGCAGCTTACCTCTTCCATATCGTCAGCTGTGTATGCTATAGCGGGAGGGCAGTCTGCGGGGGAGGGGAGCAGCAGGCATATTTCCTTGAGCAGCATATCTATGCAGCCCATGGTAACATCGGAGCAGCATACAACGGGGGTTATCATACCCTTGTTCATGCCGTCGTGGAGGCCCTTTACCAGCTCCTTCTGAGTAAAGGCCTCGCCCTCGAAGAACTTCTCCATAAGAGCGTCATCGGTCTCGGCAACTGCCTCGGAGAATGCTGCAACAAGGCCGTCGAGACGGTAGTCTATCTTTTCGGATATCTCGGCTGTGGGCATATCTGTTTCGGAAACGTTGCCCTTATCGTCGTACTTATAGCACTTCATTTCGATAAGGTTTATGTAGGATACCACCTGTCTGTCCTTGATAACAGGTACGATAACGGGGCACACTGTGGGGCCGAAAACTGTTTTCAGGTCAGTGAGCACGTTGTAGAAGTTTGCATCGGGGTCATCTACCTTGGTGATAACGAACATAGATGCCTTGTTCATCTTCTGTGCTGCGGCATATGCCTTTTCAGTGCCTACCTTTACGCCCGACTTGCCCGAAACGGTTATCATAACGGTATCGGAAGCTCTTACGGCTTCAAGCATATCGCCCTCAAAATCGAAAAGGCCGGGAGCGTCAAGAAGATTGAGCTTCAGACCGTTGTATTCAAATGAAGCTATGGAAGCGCCCAGCGATGCCTTGCGCTTTATCTCTTCGGGGTCATAGTCGCATACTGTTGTGCCTTCGGCAGTCTTTCCAAGACGGTCGGAAGCGCCTGCTTTATATATCAGGGCTTCTGCAAGAGTGGTCTTGCCCGAGCCGCTGTGTCCTGCGATGGCGATGTTTCTTATATCTGCTGCGTGATAGTCTTTCATGACGATGCTCCTTTTCTTCGTATATTTATAATATTTTGTTGGAAATCCACAATTAGAAATCGCAACTATAGGGATATTATATATCATTTGCCAATATATTGCAATACTTTTACGGCAAATTATATATAAATTTTAAATTCGAGATATGCTCTTTGTTGATGTTGCACAACAAATGGCGCCGAGACTGACCTTTGTGTGCGGTATATATCCGCACTTCAAAGCTTTAAAATGTCATTATGGTAGGTCACGGAACTTTTTTCCTTGACTTTTATTGCCGTCAATGTTATAATATTGAATAGTATATTTTTTTATGTCATCTAATAATGACCTTGATGTGCGGCTATGCCGTATCAGGGCTTTTCAATGAAAGGAAGAATTTACAATGTCCAGAGTTTACAACTTCTCGGCAGGTCCCGCAATGCTGCCCGAAAAGGTACTCAGCACAGCTGCTGCTGAAATGCTTGATTACAACGGAACAGGCGAATCCGTTATGGAGATGTCCCACCGTTCAAAGGAGTATCAGGCAATAATCGACGAGACTGAGGCTCTCCTCAGAGAGATCATGTCCATTCCCGATAACTACAAGGTACTTTTCCTTCAGGGCGGCGCTTCCACACAGTTTGCAATGATCCCCCTCAACCTTATGAACAAGTCCGGCAAGGCTGATTTCGTTCTTACAGGTCAGTGGGCTACAAAGGCATTCCAGGAAGCTTCCCGTTACGGCGACTGCAAGGCTGTTGCTTCCTCCAAGGATAAGACCTTCTCTTATATCCCCGAGATCGACAAGAACGAGTGCAGAGCAGACGCTGACTATTTCCACATCTGCTTCAACAACACCATTTACGGTACAAAGTGGGCTGAGATCCCCGATGTAAGCGTTCCTCTGGTAGCTGATATGTCTTCCTGCATTCTTTCCGAACCTGTTGACGTAAGCAAGTTCGCTATGATCTATGCAGGCGCACAGAAGAATATGGGCCCTGCCGGTCTTACCGTTGTTATTATCCGTGAGGATCTTATCGGCAATGCAAAGGATATCACTCCTACAATGCTCAACTACAAGACCCACGCAGACAATGGTTCTATGTACAACACACCTCCTACATACTCCATCTATATCCTTGGTCTGGTGCTCAAGTGGGTAAAGGAGCAGGGCGGTCTTGAGGCTATGAAGGCTCTTAACGAGAAGAAGGCTGCTGTTATCTATGATTTCCTCGACAGCTCCAAGATGTTCAAGGCTACCGTTCACGGCAAGGATCGTTCTCTTATGAACATTCCTTTCGTTACAGGCAATGACGAGCTTGATGCAAAGTTCGTTGCAGAGGCTAAGAAGGCCGGCTTTATCAACCTGAAGGGTCACAGAACCGTCGGCGGCATGAGAGCTTCCGTTTACAACGCAATGCCTATGGAGGGCTGCGTAAAGCTGGTTGAATTCATGAAGAAGTTTGAAGAAGAAAATTCCTGATCGGAGGTTCTTTTACCATGTACGATATTCTTACACTCAATAAGATCGCCAAGTGCGGCACAGACGCATTTGACAAGGCAAAATATACAGTTGCCGATGCTGTGGAAAATCCCGACGCTATCATGGTACGTTCCGCAGCTATGCACGATATGCAGTTCGGCAATAAGCTCCTTGCTATCGCAAGAGCAGGCGCAGGCGTAAACAACATTCCCGTTGACCGCTGCGCAGAAGAGGGCATCGTTGTTTTCAACACTCCCGGTGCCAATGCAAACGCTGTTAAGGAGCTTGTTATCGCAGGTCTCCTCCTTTCCTCCAGAAAGGTAACTGACGCTATTGACTGGGTTTCCACCCTCAAGGGTCAGGAAGATATCGGCAAGAAGGTAGAAAAGGGCAAGTCCAACTTCGCAGGTCCCGAGATCAGCGGAAAGACTCTGGGCGTTATCGGTCTGGGCGCTATCGGCGTTCTGGTCGCAAATGCCGCAATGAGCCTTGGCATGAAGGTGATCGGCTACGATCCTTTCCTCTCCGTAAAGGCTGCGCTTTCCCTTAAGCCCGGCGTAAAGACCGTTACCGATGTTAACGACCTCTATGCTGCTTCCGACTATATCACTATCCACGTTCCTTACAATGCTGATACCAAGGGCACTATCTGTGAAAAGTCCATCGCTGTTATGAAGGACGGCGTAAGAATACTCAACTTCGCAAGAGGCGAGCTGGCTGATACCGCTGCTGTTCTGGCTGCTGTTGAAAGCGGCAAGATCGCTTGCTACATCACTGACTTCCCCTCCGATGAGCTTATCGGCGTAAAGAACGTTATCTGCGTTCCTCACCTGGGCGCTTCCACTCCCGAGTCCGAGGACAACTGCGCAGTTATGGCTGCTTCCGAGCTTATCGACTACATTGAGAACGGAAACATCAGAAACTCCGTAAACTTCCCCAATGCAGAGATGAATGCCGCAGGCACAAAGATCTGCGTTCTGCATAAGAATGTTCCCGCTGTTATTTCCGAGATCACAACTATTCTCGGAAAGGCTTCCATCAACATCGACAACATGATAAATGCTTCCAAGAAGGATTACGCATACACGCTCATTGACGCAGCAGGCAACATCAGCGAGGACATCGCTGCAAAGCTTTCCGCTGCAGAGAACGTAATCAAAGTAAGAGTTATCAAGTAACTCTTACTTTGGAATAAAACTTCATTGTTATCACGAAAGGGGTAAAAAAATGGCAAATTACAATTTCAGCCAGGAAGACGCAAACGCAAACAAGGGTATGGGTATCCTTATGTCGGTTTTCCCATTTCTGTTCTTCCTTCCTCTGGTAGTTGAGAGCCAGAAAAATTCCGAATATCTCAAGTTCCGTGCAAATCAGTCGCTGATTATTTTCGGCTGCTCTGTTGCCTGCTCGATCCTTAATTACGTACCCATTATAAAGTATATCTCGGGTATCATCAGTCTTGTTGTATTTGTTTTTGCTATCATTAACCTTGTTAATGCGTGCCAGGCAAGCGATAAGCCCCTGCCCCTTATCGGCGACATCAAAATTCTTTGATAAAGCCCTATAAGATCAAAAGCCGTCTCGTTTGAGGCGGCTTTTTCATAGCATATAAAAATACTCATTGTATATATCTGATTGAATATATACAATGAGTATTTATTCGCTTACTTCTTTCTCATCATTTCAGCTTTGAGCTGTCTGGGGAGGAACATCTTTACGCCCTCCATGGTCTTTTCGTTGGGAGTGAAGATAAGGCGGACATTTCCTGCGCTCTGGTGCTTGAAATCGGCGTAATATGCGCCCTCGTTTGTGCCGTCGGTAACAAGGACGGTAGTTACCTTGTCGGCTGCCTCGGGAGCTTCCTCCAGCTTGCCGAAGGCGGTGAAGTCGCCTATCTTTGTGCTGAGCAGACGCTTTCTCTTGCGCTTGCCTGTTATCTTGTCGATATCAAGGTCGCCGTTGGTGAGGATATATTCATACTCGGTGTCGATGCCTGTCATAAGATAATATCCGCCGTAAAACACCAGACCCACCAGCAGCAGGCTCAGCGGGAAAATAATTATAAGGAAAAGAAAGGCTGCCACAAGAGCGGTAAGCACGCCTATGAGTATTTTCTTGGCTGTTTCGGAGCCGCCTGACTTTTTTGCCACAAGCTGCTCGGAATAAAAATCGTTGTTCATTCTGATGATCCTTTCGTGTAATGAAATTCCCCTGTTCAAATAATTATATCACACAATCACCAAGGTTGCAAGGATAAAATACAGTTTTTTTGTTTACAGTGTGTTGACGCAGGCGGTTTTATGCTGTCAAATATCTTGCAAAGAGGAGCGATATGTGCTAAAATACAGGTAAAGTAAAAATAAGGCACGGGTCAGCCCGTGAGAGGTGCAAAATGATATCTCAGATAAACGAAACTTTGAAAATTGCTGTTGAAAACGGCGACGTATCAGGCGCAAATGTGCTTGTGCTGCATAACGGCAGGGAGGTGTATTGCCAGTACGGTATGAGGGACATTGAAAACAGCCTGCCTGTTGAGCGTGATACTATCTTCCGACTGTATTCCCAGACAAAGCCGATAACTGCCGCAGCGGTGGTGCTGCTGGCTTCCGAGGGGAAGATAGACATGGGAGCGTGGCTGTCGGACTATATGCCCGAATTTGCCTGCTCATATGTGAATGCCGACGGCGAAAGGCGTGGGGCGAAAAATCACATCACAGTCCGTGACCTGCTGAATATGACCTCGGGTATCCCATACCCTGACGGAGCCACTGAGGGCGGCAGACAAAGCGGAACGGTGTTCTGGACAGTAGAGCAGCGCCTGCGCTCCGACTCGCCTGTGACTACCCGGGAGTTTGCGGAGATGATGTCCCACGTTGACCTTTGCTTTGAGCCGGGGGAGCGGTTCATGTACGGCGCTTCCGCCGATATTCTGGGTGCGCTTGTGGAAAGGGTCAGCGGAATGTCATTCCGTGATTTCCTCAAAAAGCGCTTTTTCGAGCCGCTGGGCATGAATGACACGGATTTTTATGTGCCTGCGGAAAAATCCTCCCGTCTTGCAAAGGTGTATGACTATTCGGAAAACGGTCTGTATGAGATGAAAACCAATCACCTGGGACTTGCGTATGAGCGGGATAACATCCCTGCGTTCCAGTCAGGCGGAGCGGGTCTGTGCTCCACCCTTGATGATTATGCCAGGTTTGCCCAAATGCTTATGAACGGCGGAGAATATAACGGTACCCGCATAATGCCGCAGGCGGCGGTGAGATTCCTCACTCACGGAGGTCTGGCACCCCACCGGAAGCATCAGCTGGCAGAGGGCTGGGGCTGGATGACAGGCTATACATACGGTAATCTTATGCGTGTATGCGACGACGAGAGCATGACATCGCTGTTTTCAACCAAGGGAGAATACGGCTGGGACGGCTGGCTCGGCACGTTCTTTTCAAATGAGCCTGCCCATGGCATCACGCTGCTTTTCGGCACACAGCAGGCAGGCGTGGGCAGATCGGGCGTACTGGTGAGAAAGATAAAAAATATTGTAATGAGCAGTCTTGCTTAAAGGAGAAGCTATGATAATTGAGAATTTTAAGATAAAAGCAGATGGCTCGGGGGATAATGCCACCCTGCGCACATATATCGTTGACAGCTCGGAATATTTTGAGCACAGCAGGAGACCTATGGTGTTCATCTGCCCGGGCGGAGGATATGAGTTTGTGTCCCACAAGGAGGGGGAGCCTCTGGCGCTCCAGTTCACTGCTATGGGCTATCATGCGGCGGTGCTTACATATTCGGTAAAGCCTGCGGTATATCCCACACAGCTGCTGGAGATAGCTCAGGCGTGGAAGATAATCCGTGAAAATGCGGACAGATGGAACGTTCTGACGGACAAGATCATCATTATGGGCGGCTCTGCTGGAGGTCATCTGGCGGCAAGCTACGGCATTTTCAGCGGCGAGGACTTTATATGCCGCTCTGTGGGGCTTACAGCACAGGAGCTTAGGCCTGCGGGAATGATACTGTGCTACCCTGTTATATCCTCGGGCGTGTATGCTCACCGTGGCTCCTTTGAGGCACTGCTGGGGGTACCATACGGCGAGAATAAGGAGATGCTTGAAAAAATGTCCCTTGAAAAGCAGGTGACGGAGAACACTCCCCCTGCCTTTATCTGGCACACCTTTACGGACAATGTGGTTCCCTCGGAAAATTCCATGCTTTTTGCCATGGCGCTGAAAGAAAAGGGCGTAAACTGCGAGCTGCACATTTTTCCCGACGGGGGACATGGGCTGGCGCTTGCCAATGAGTTCACCCAGGACAAGGGCGGATATGGCATTCAGCGTGAGTGCGTTGTGTGGATAGAGCTTGTAAAAACATGGCTTGGAAATAAATTTGGTTTCGGTGAAAGTCTGTAAAAATATTTTTCGGCATTTTATATCTGCAGTGGGATCTCTGCTGCGGATATTTCAAAAAAGTGCTGATTTTGATGTGCATAATATCTAACTGTATATGTGCAAAACAGCATATCTGTCGGCAAATGTCACAAACCGGAATTTTTTTTGAAAAACCCCTTGACTTTTTCTGCTGAATGTAGTAGAATAAACAAGTCGGTTGAGGACAGCGGTTCTCAAAAGACAAGCGGAAGCCCAACAATATCGGGCGAATGGGAGCATAGCTCAGCTGGGAGAGCATCTGCCTTACAAGCAGAGGGTCATAGGTTCGAGCCCTATTGTTCCCACCAAAATGATGCGGAATTGTTCGCAAAAACAATTCCGCACAATATTCGGCCTGGTAGTTCAGTTGGTTAGAACGCCGCCCTGTCACGGCGGAGGTCGTGGGTTCGAGTCCCATCCAGGTCGCCATTTTGCCTCTGTAGCTCAGTCGGTAGAGCAGGGGACTGAAAATCCCCGTGTCGATGGTTCGATTCCGTCCGGAGGCACCATATTGCGGATTTAGCTCATCTGGTAGAGCGCCACCTTGCCAAGGTGGAGGTAGCGAGTTCGAGCCTCGTAATCCGCTCCACGATTCGTCGAGACAATAGTCTCGGCGTTTTTTTTATCCTTTTATACTATTATAATGTATATCGGAGGAAGTTATATGAAAAGATTTGTGGCGGCGCTGGCTGCTGTTCTTATGCTTACCGCCTGCACTCAGGTGGAAGAAAATATACCCGTAATGGCGGAGACCTCTGCTGTGACCGAGGATACTGACGCATCTGTCGATGTTACCACTGCTGTTTCATCTGAAATTGTTTCGGAAGAAATGACATCGGAAACCGAGCCTGAAACATCGGAGGCAGTGTCCGAAAGCGAAACAACTGCTGCGGAGGAGGTACAGACCGAAGCACCTGCGGCTGCTGAAAATTCGGCAGAAGAGATCTCAGCGGCTGAAACTACGACAACCGAGGCGGTTTATGAGGACGCTCAGGCAGAAAGTACGGGTGCTGTCACAGGCATTGAGCTTACGTTTTACGATGTGACGCTTTCTCAGGGCGAACACAAGATGCCCATTGTCACCATGTCACCCGAAAGCGCTCCCGATAAATCCGAGATATGGACAAGCTCCGATGAAAGCATTGCAAAGGTAGATGGGCTTGGAAATATCACCGCTGTGGGTGAGGGTACGTGCGTTGTCACCGTGGCTTCCGCTGCCAGCCCCAACGTTACAGCAAAAGTGAACGTGACCGTCAAGGCGGCTCCGGGACTTACATACATAGGCGGTATTCTCATTGCAAACAAGACCTACGCTCTCCCTGCGGACTATAACCCGGGCGTTGACCCCGAGGCTCAGGCGGCTTTTGACGATATGCAGGCCGCAGCCGCAAAGGAGGGGCTGAACATATACGTATCATCGGGATTTCGCTCCTATGAATATCAGTCGGGGCTTTACGACAGATATGTACAGCGCAGCGGCAAGGCAGAGGCTGACCGCTATTCCGCCCGCCCGGGCCATTCCGAGCATCAGACAGGGCTTGCCTTTGATATGAACACCATCGACATCTCCTTTGCCGATACCGACGAGTATGTGTGGGTCAAGGCACACTGCTGGGAATATGGCTTCATCATCAGATATCCCGAGGACGGCGAGGATGTAACGGGCTATATGTATGAGCCTTGGCACATCAGATACCTTGGTAAGGAGACTGCCAAAAAGGTCTATGACAGCGGCCTTACGCTGGAAGAATATCTGGGAATAGATTCAAAATACAGCGAATGATGCAACTGCATAAGCCGCTTACTTGCATTAAAATAAATAAAAAAGTCCGCATGGGTTTATATTTTCTGACTTAATTTGTTCGGAGGGTATTGACTTTTACGGATTTTTTTGTTATTATAAATTTGTGCATTGCTTTGCAGGAAAATAACAGTCGGCTTGCATATGGGCGGCAGGGACGTCCGCAGGTCGGTCATTTTGCTTTTCTGCGTTAATGAATATTATTATTTTATAGGGAGATTGATATTTATGATCCGTGTCGGTATTTTAGGCTACGGCAACCTTGGAAGAGGCGTTGAGTTCTCTATCCGTCAGAACAAAGATATGTGCCTCAAGGCAGTTTTTACACGCCGTGATCCCGCTTCTGTAAAGATAATGACAGAGGGCGTTCCCGTTTATTCCGTAAACGATGCAGCAGCTCACAAGGACGAGATCGACGTTCTTATCCTCTGCGGAGGAAGCGCAAATGACCTTCCCACCCAGACCCCTGAGTATGTAAAGTATTTCAACGTAGTTGACAGCTTCGATACTCACGCAAGGATTCCCGAGCATTTCGCAGATGTTGACAAGGCTGCTAAGGAGTCCGGCAAGATCGGTGTTATCTCCGTTGGTTGGGATCCGGGACTGTTCTCTCTTATGAGAATGTACGGCAACGCAGTTCTTCCCGAGGGAAGCGACTACACATTCTGGGGCAAGGGTGTAAGCCAGGGTCACTCCGATGCTATCAGACGTGTAAAGGGCGTTAAAAACGGCAAGCAGTACACCATTCCCGTTGAGTCCGCTCTCGAGAAGGTAAGAAACGGCGAAAATCCCGTTCTCACCACCCGTGAAAAGCACACAAGAGAGTGCTTCGTAGTTGCTGAGGAGGGTGCAGACCTGGCTCAGATCGAGCATGATATCAAGACTATGCCCAACTACTTCTCCGACTATGATACTACCGTTCATTTCATCACCGAGGAGGAGCTTGAAAAGAACCACAGCGGAATACCTCACGGTGGTTTTGTTATCAGAACCGGCAAGACAGGCAACGGCGATAATAAGCACGTTATGGAATTCAGCCTGAAGCTTGACTCCAACCCTGAGTTCACCGCAGGCGTGCTGGTTGCATTTGCAAGAGCAGCATACAAGCTTAACGCAGAGGGCGCAAGCGGCTGCAAGACCATTTTCGACGTAGCTCCCGCATACCTTTGCCCCCAGACTCCTGACGAGCTGAGAGCACATATGCTTTAATTTTGCGGTAACAGAAAATCCCGATGCACTGCGGTGTGTCGGGATTTTTTTTCAGACGAACTGGTATAATAGGAGTATGACAATTACAGTATCCCGATGCGAGGAGGCATATCATACTAATCCCCTTTGTTTATATTAGCATATACTAACTAAATTGTACCATCAGCTCGAAAAAGTGTCAATAGGGGAGCGGAATTTTTGGCGATATTTGGGCGCATCAGGCAGATGATTCATATTATCTATTGTAAAAACTGCACTTGTGTGTTATAATGTGTGCAAATGTGATTTGAAAGGACGTTTTGATATGAATAAAAAGATCATTGCCGCTTTGTGCGCTCTGACGATATGCCTATCTGCTGCTGCCTGCGGACAGACTGACAGTGCAGAGGACGCTCCTGCCGAGACAACTGCTGCCCAGAGCGCTCCAGCTCCTGTTACCATGGCGACCGAGGCTGTTCCCACTGAGCCTGTTGACCTCTCCAAGGGGCTTACGGACGCTATGTACGAGAGAGCTGTTGTCAGCGAGGGCAACAAGGCTCGCCTTGCAAAGGCTATGAAAAAGGCTGCAAACGGCGAGGACATCACTGTGGGCGTTATCGGCGGCTCCATTACTCAGGGAAGCAGTGCCACTGACCACAACAACTGCTATGCCGAGCTTTTTCACAAGTACTGGGTGGAAAAATTCCCTCAGAGCAATGTTAATTTTGTGAATGCGGGCATAGGCGGCACAAATTCCTATCTGGGCGTGCACAGAGTTGACACTCAGCTTCTTGACAGCAAGCCCGATGCAGTCATCGTGGAATTTTCCGTAAACGACACCGACAAGCTTATGAACAAGTATTCCTACGACAGCCTTGTAAGAAAGATACTTAACTGCGACAGCCAGCCTGCGGTAATGCTGCTGTTCACCACTCAGGAGGATGGCACCAGCCTGTGGGAGACTCACAAGGAGATAGGCGCTGCATATGACCTGCCCATGCTCAGCTACAGGGCTGTGGTTTATCCCGAGGTCTCTGCGGGCACTCTTGACTGGAAGGACATTTCCCCCGACAATATCCACCCCAATGACGAGGGCCACAAGCTTATCGGTCAGCTGGTAAGCAGATATCTTGACAGTGTTTATGACGACCTTGACAATATTGACGACAGCAGCGTTGCTTTTGATACTCCCGCCTACACTGCCGATTATTACAAGGACGCAAAGATGCTCGGCGCATCGGATATCGCTCCCCAGGAGATAAGTGGCTTTGAGCAGGGCGGAAACTCCGTTTATCCCGAGCTTTTCCCCGACAACTTCGTTACCGAGGGCGAGGGATATCTTAAATTCGAGACAGAGTGCAAGTGCCTTGGCTTCTTCTACCTGAAAAAGGTTGACGGCAAGGGCGGCAAGTATGATGTTTACGTTGACGGCGAAAGAAAGGGCACTCTTGACGCTGATTTTAAGGGCGGCTGGGGCAACTATGGCGAAACTCAGCAGATACTTATCTCCAAGGACAGCGAAAAGCACACGGTTGAGATAAAGCTTGCCGAGGGCAGCACCAACACTTCACTAACAATTTTAGGAATAATGGAAAGTTAAATTGAATACAACTGAAAAATTTTTGTGCAAACATACAAAAAACACGTTTGGCTAATCTGTAAAAATGACAGTTGAAGATTTGGCAAAAATGTGTTAAAATTAGCTTGTGAATATTTATGGGAGAGATATCGGCATATGATGTTTCTTTCATAAACAAAGGATTTAATCAAATTTTTTCAAGGAGGAGACAAATATGAAGCTTAAAAGATGTATAGCTTCTGCAACAGCTCTTGCGATGACCGTAAGCGTTATGGCATTTGCACCTATGACTGCTGAAGCTGCTCCGGTCGATAGACCTAATGGCACTGAAAGTGTTATCAAAACCTTCAGCATTGACGGCAACCCCGTTATGTCTCAGTATGCTTCCTGCTGGGTAAGCCTTTACGGAATCGACGAGTCAAGCTTTACTTCCGCAAATTATGTAAAGGTAACCATGGATTTTGACACTGCACCTGAGATCGGTGACGGCAAAAACAAAATGAGCGAGGTCGCAGGCTGGGGCTGGGGCTCCTACAGCGGCTGGTATAATGCAGGTCAGTTCTACGACGGAACCATCAAGAGCAGTAAAAATCTGGTTCCTGCTACCAGTTCAAAGGATAAAGAATATTACTGCTACCTTCCTGCTTCGGATTTTAAGGTTGATGACCATATAGCCGGAAATGTTCAGAACTATATTGCCGTTACTGCAACACTGAAATCTGTTGAGCTTGTTGAGATATCAAGCTTCTCTGCTCCCACACTTCCCGCTTATAAGTATGATTTCGACCAGTCCAGCGGAAGCTGCGGCGCTTGGGGTCAGGCTGCTTTCACCGAAGTAGGCGCTGACAAGACCGTTACCCCCGAGGTACTGGCAGGCAATTCTGTAATTGCTGTCAAATATACAAGCTCAGATCGCCCTGACCTTGTTCTCAGCGACAGCAAGGGTGATACTTCTCCCCTTAACTGGATAAAGGTAAAGCCTGACGGCGTTGCCGACGGCGTTGCTTACTACATGATGGCTGATATGGCTGCAGCATGGACAGCAGCAGGCGGCAGCACAGATTTCTCTGATGTTGCCAAGCTCTTTGTTTCCGCAGGCGCCAATGATCTTACCGTATCTTCTGCTTCCGTTTACTCAAACTGCAGCAAGATAAAGACCATTACCCCCGTAGTAACACTTCCCGATTCCATCACAGTTTACACTACCGATACAGATGCTCAGGTAAAGCTTATCAAGGGTGCTGTCAAGGTAAGCGGCATTGATATGCTTACTTCCGATGACTACACTCTTACAGTTTCATCTGACGGAGCAGCAGGTGTTGCAGCATTTGCTCTTACCACTGTTGGAAAAACAAAGTATGAGCTTTCTGCCGATGCGGTTACCACAGCTACCTGCGTTATCAACTTTGAGGCTTGGAAGCCTACCTTCTATGATGATTACACCGTAAGCGGTCCCATGACCATTGATGTTGATTACAACTCCGACGCTTCCGCTGTTTCTTCAGCAATCACAGCTGCTATCGGTTCTCAGACAATCACAATGGAGCTTATCGCTTCCGAGGGTGACCACGCTCCTCTCCCTGCAAAGGCTATCGAGGACGTTATGACCTCTATCGTTCTTCCCGATTCCTACGATGCTGACTCTACTGTTTCCGTTCCTGTTACCATCGGTCTCAGCAACGTAATGAACGAGGGCGACGTTTACTATCCCAATTACACACTGGGCGCTTCCGGCGAGGCTGCAAGCTCCGTAACTGTTACATATACAGTTAATATCGGTTCTGACAGCTCCAAGCCCGATCCTAATCCTAACCCTGAGCCCGATCCTAAGCCCAATCCTGATCCCGATCCTAAGCCCGAGCCTGTTCCCACAGGATATAACGGAGACGGCACCGATCCTACAGCAAAGTATCCTTCCAACGGCAGCACAGATTGTGCAGCAAGCCGTTATGCAGGCGGCAATGCGTACAGCTCAGCAAGAGCAGGCTATGCTATCCGTCAGGCAGCTTCCGGTTCTGAGGTAGTTATCATCATGGAATCCGATGACATTATCCTCAGAAGAGTTCTTGAGCTTCTTGCTCAGAAGGATAACGTAAACGCAACATTCGTTTACAGCGGATATTCCGTAACCATCAACAGCGACGATATCGACGCTGACAAAGTAACAGATATCGACCTTTCCAACAAGGGCAAGTTCCTTACCGCTGATGAGCTGGCAATGTTTGACGGCGCTATCGAGGTAAGACAGCTTAACCTCAGCGCATTCAAGGGCATTGCAAAGGTACAGATCACTATGACAATGACCGGCGCTTCCAAGGGTGCAGACGGCACAGCTCTTGACAGAACCTCCGAGGGTCAGTTCAGATTCATTTCCGACGGTTCCGTTGGTGATGACAGAACATTCTCCTTCGAGATCACCGAGGGCGGCAAGTATGTCGTTTACACAGGCGACTGCGATGTTGAGGTTTACGAGGACGATGTTTGATCGTTCGGACTAAGCTGAATTCTTAAACAATGAAAGCACGTACTTAAAGGGGCACCCTTAGGTACGTGCTTTTTCTTGTATGCAGATTATATTTAATTTATATCTGTAGAATTTTTTATACCATTGCTGTATAATATAATCACATAATGCGAAAGGACGATAATATATGAAATTCAGACTTACAATAGATATTGACGAATTGAATTACGCTCAGGCAATAAGAGCTATCCTGCCCTTTGTGAAAAAGGAAGATATCCCGCTGCCCGAAATGGTGCTGAGTGCTGCCGAATCTCCGGGAGTATTGGAGAATTTTCTGAAATTTATCCCCCGGGAAAAGCAGGACGAGCTTATCCTGAAAACCTTTGACAAAAACAAGGTGAGGATAATCGCCAAGGCTCACAGGACTGCCGCAAAATACGGCGTGGATATGAAAATATCGGACGTTTCCCTTGAAGAGCGCACCGATGATGTTATAGTGTATTGATAAAAGGAAGGAAGAAAATCATGAACGAAACCATTCAGAACCTTATTACAAGAAGAAGCGTGCGCTCTTACAGCAACAAGAGCATTCCCGATGATGTGCTTGACCAGATACTTGATGCAGGCTCATATGCCCCCAGCGGAATGAACAAGCAGTCCGCCGTTATGGTGGTGCTCAGGGACAGAGACAGGATATCCGACATCTCTTTCCTTAACGCCAAGGTCATGGGAACAGACAGTGACCCGTTCTACGGCGCTCCCGTTGTTGTGGTTGTATTTGCCGACAGCCGTGTTCCCACCTACGTTGAGGACGGCAGCCTTGTTATGGGCAACCTTATGAATGCGGCTCATGCGCTGGGCGTTGATTCCTGCTGGATACACCGTGCCCGTGAGGTGTTCTCTACTCCCGTTGGAAAGGACATTATGAAAAAATGGGGACTTGATGAGAACTATGTGGGCATAGGAAACTGCATTCTCGGCTACTCCGACAAGCCTGTTCCCGAGGCAAAGCCCAGAAAGGACGGAAATGTTATTTTCGAGCATCACTAAGCCGAAAAGAATTTTCCCGCTCATATTGCTGCTTCTCTGCGGCTGCGGAGAGGTGCGGGACGGCAATGTTTCTGAGACTGTTCAGAATATTTCTGAAAACGTTCAGAAAACCGACAGTGCTGAAACGGCGGAGATTTCTGCCGTTCGCAATGACGGCGTGCTGATGTTCGGCTTCACTGCAGATGAGTTTGTGAACAGCTTCAATGCGGTTTACAGTGATGAATACGGGGAGGATTATCTCACTCCCGTTTCTCAGTGGAATTGCTATGAGGCGTGTTCCCCTTTAGTGGATAACGACGGCATGGCGTACTGCTTCACCGAGGACAGGGAGATATTATCCATGCCGAACATCACTTTGTTTACCGATGACAACGGCGGTGTATATGAGATAATGGCGACCTTTGATGACCACGGATATCAGGACTGGCTCAACAAGAAGTTCGGCATCATAAGCATGAACATGATAGAGACCGTTCTGCCCGATATGGCAGATACAGAGGCGTTTTACAGGGAGCTGTATGCACTTGCCGGAACAAATTTTTACGGTGACGATTACAAATTCCCGCCCTCGGACTTTTACCGCAGCGGAGATGTGGGGCTTTACTCCTATTACGGCGGCGGAACTATAAATATATGCGCTGTTCCTGCCGATGATGAGCTTGAAAATGAGCTTTCTCGGGCGGATTGTGTGATACATGGGATAGAATAATAAAAGAGCTGCTGCATTTTTTTGCAACAGCTCCTTTTATTATCCCTGCTCATTTTCAAAAAGCTCGCCGTCAACTATGCGGACTATCCTGCCTGCACTTTTGGCAACGTTCAGGTCGTGGGTTATCATGACTATGGTATGACCCTTTTGGTTAAGTTCGCCGAAAAGCTTCAGAACTTCCTTGCCTGTGGCGCTGTCAAGAGCGCCTGTGGGCTCATCGGCGAGGAGCAGCTTTGGGTTGCCCACCAGTGCCCTTGCAATGGCTGCTCTTTGCTGCTGACCGCCCGAAAGCTCATGGGGCTTGTGATCCATTCTTTCGCCCATTCCCAGCTGAATAAGGCGCTCCCGTGCGGCAGCCTCCGCCTCCGACGAGGTAAGCCCACGGAGCAGCAGTGGCATCATCACATTGCGCAGCACGGTGTATTTCTGTATCAGGTGATATTTCTGGAAAATAAAGCCCACATAACGGTTTCGCAGGTCTGTAAGGCTTTTGTCGTTCATTTTATGCACGGCGTTGCCTGAGAGATAATATTCGCCGCTGTCAAAGCTGTCCATGCAGCCGATCATGTTCATAAGGGTGGATTTTCCCGAGCCTGAGGGTCCGAGTATGGCGAGAAATTCCCCCTCCTTTACTGTCAAGTCGATGCCCTTTAGCACGTTCAGAACGCTGTCGCCCATGGCATAGCTTTTTCTGATATCCTTCATGCTGATAACGTCCATATTGTCTCCTATTCTGCGCTTGCCGCACGGACTGTGCCGTCCTCGCTGACTGTAAGGGTGAGGATCGTTCCGACGGTTATGCCGCTATAGTCGGAGGAACGTCCCGAAAGTCCGGCTATTGTCATTCCCACGGGGATCATGTAGCTGCTTTCCTCGCCACTTTTAGTGATAGAAGCGCTCTTCCTGCCGCCTCTTCCGAAGCCTGCGCCGTCGGGAGCGTTCATATCACCCGAGGGCATTTCGGGCATATCTCCCGATGGCATATCTCCTGACGGCATATTTCCGTCAGGCATTTCGGGCGGGGTGCCGTTGCCGTCATTGTTGGGAGCGTCGGGGAGATTCAACGGCATATCGTAATTACCGTCCGACTTATCATCGGAATTGCTGTTATCACTGTCATCTTTGTTTTCTTCCACTGTTCCCAGCGCCAGTGTAACATAGTTGCCTGCAATGGCTGTGACTTCGCCCGAAACCGTTGTATCTGTTGAAACTGCGGTGTAATTGTTGGGAGCGGCGGTGGTTATCTGCTGAGTTTCCTCTGCGCTGTCCGAGCAGGCAGTGAGGTTAAGGGTCAGCAGGGCAAGCAAAAGGAAAAAGCTTTTCTTATTCATATTATCTGCCTTTCTTATGTTCATATTTATTCTCCGCTGAGGGCTTCGATAGGTGTAAGGCGTGAAGCCTTGTATGCGGGGTAGAAGCCGAAAATAGTTCCCGTTGCCGCCGCAAATACCAGCGACAATACGCCTGCCAGCACCGACGGCTCTGCTCTTGTGCCCAGCAGTTCTGCCGCAGGGATAAGCGCATATCCTGCCGCCACGCCTGTGATACCGCCGAATATGGCTATCATTCCCGCTTCAAGGAGAAATTCGGAAAGTATCACCGATTTCTGGCTGCCAAGGGCTTTCAGCAGACCTATCTCGCCTGTGCGTTCCTTGACCGTTACGAAAAGCACATTCATAATGCCAACGCCGCCAACGAAAAATACTATGGAAGCCACGGCGATAAGAAGCGTCTGGAGAGTGTCGGCGGATTTTGTTGCCGCTTCCATCTGGCTGCCTGCATCGGTTATGGTAAAGGTGGCTGAGGGATAGTTCTGGGTAAGCACCGCCTCGATATCCGCCATTACGTTTTCGACCTCCGATACATCGGAAGCTACGGCGGTTATCTTGGGGTCGCTGTCCGAGCCGAAAATGTACTTTGCGGCTGTGGAGTAGGGTACGTATATTGCTTCATCGGGGGAAATTCCCGAGGAGACTGTTCCCATTGAGGAAAGAACGCCCACGACCTCGTAATTCTTGCCCTCTATCGAAATGCTTTCGCCCTGTGCCAGATTGGCAGCACCGAAAATGTTCTGCGCTGTTTTGTAGCCCAGCACGCAGACCTTTGCTTTGTCCTCTTCATCGTCCTCGGTGAAAAACTCGCCGTACTGCACGGAAAGGTTGCTTATCTGCGCATATTCGGGCATAACGCCTGCGGTGGTGAAATTTGTTTCTTCGTCGAGGTCTCCGCCGTCAACTGCTGCGTCTCCGCTGGTGATAATAGATATGGACTCAATGTTCGGAACTACAGCGGCAATGTCCTCAACGTCCTCTTCTGTGAGGGTCACGGCTCCTGTTCGGGCTGCACCTGAAAATCCGCCGGAAGAGCCTCTTCCTGAGGAACCTCCTCCTGCAGGTCCTCCGCCGCCTGACGGGAAGCTGTCGGAACCGCCAAAGTCGGGCATACCGCCGAAATCAGGCATTCCTCCGCTTGAAGGAGGGCCGCCCGAGCCGCCGAAGTTTTCCATCATACCCTCCATCATGGTATCGGCGGTCTGACCAGCAGTGACTTCTATTGCGCCTGCGTTCAGGTTCTTGAACTGGGCGGCAACATCAGCCTTGCCGCCCTGTCCAATGGCGATCACCAGCACGATGGTCGCCGAGCCTGCGGCTATTCCGAGAGAGGTAAGGGCGCATTTTGATTTGTTTGAAAATATATTTATAAAAACTGTTTTTATCAGCTCGGAAATCCTCATTCAGATCATTCCTTTCCGCCGCTGAGAGTGATCTCCGCCAGCAGCTTATCGCCTGCGGATACGCCTGTTATCTCAACGCTTCTGCCGTCGGTAAAGCCTGTCTGGACTTCCTTTTCAACGATATTTCCGCTGTCGTCATATACCTTTACGTAAGAATGACCGTCACGGAAGGTAATGGCATTTACATTGACGGTGAGAACATCTGTTACCTGATGCTGTAAGAACGTAACATCGCCGCTCATGCCCTCCAGCACGTTAAGGCTGTTCCGGGTGTCAAGCTTTACGGTGACGGTGTAGCTTACTGAGCCTGAGGAACGGGCAGGCTCTGCGGAAATGGTGTCTATCTCGCCGCTGAAATTCTTATTGTCATAGGCGGTAAGGGAGACGGTGCATTCCTGACCTACCGTAAGAGCGGTTATATCCTCCTCGGATACGGATGTGCTGAGGTAAACGGAGCTTGTGTCCATAAGGGTAACGATAGTGGCATTCTGCATAATGCTGTCCCCCTCGGAAACGGAAACAGAGGAAACTATTCCGTCAATGGGGGCGTATATCACGCCGTCATCGCCTGCATTTTCGCAGAACTCGGCGTATTCCTCAACAAGAGAGTCATATTCGTCCTGCTTGGTCTCCACATCGCTTTCAAGGCTGCTTATGGTGCGTTCATAGGTAAGCTCTGCCAGCTCTGCGGCGGACTGTGCGGACTGGGCTTCCTGCTTGGCGTTAAGGCTGTCGGAGCTTTCGCTTACCGCACTGCTTTCGATGTTCAGCTGTGCGGAAGAAATGTCCGATTTAAGCTTTTCAATGCTGTCGCTGATGGAATCCGCATCGTTATTGCCGTAAATGTCGGTAAAGTCGGACTTGTAGTCCTCATATTCCTCACGGTAATCGGATATGTCGGAGTTAAAGTCGTCCATTTCGCTTTTGTATGCGTCGGTTATCTTCTGGTGAGCCTTGCAGACTTCCTCAGCAGCGGAGATTTTGTCCTCGTAGTCCTCTGTTTTGTCACTTATCTGTTCGCCTAAAGTGACATAATAGCCCGAGTATGCGGTCTTGGCGGCGCTGTAGGTGTTATATGCCTTGGTGAGTGCTGCGGAAGCGGCTTCATACTTGCTTTCGGCGGAGGTGTTTGAGTTCTGGGAGTTTTGAGTGGTCGAAGAGTTGTCGGAGGAAGAAGTCGATATATAAACGGAATCATTGTAGGCTTCCTTGGCATCTTCATATTCGCTCTGAGCCTGTTCGTAAGCTGCCTTTGCTTCCTCGTAAGCCTGTTTCAGGGAGTTTATCTTTTCGCTGGTGTCGGAAATCTTTTCGGTGTATGCGCTGTACTCGTCCTTTATGGCTTCAAGGGCTTCGTTGTTGGCAGTGTCGGTTTTCTGATATTTCCTGTACTGCTTTTCCATTGCCTTGTGATCCGCTTCAAGTGCGCTGAGCTTATTCTCGTATGCGGTGAGCTTGGCGTAGTCATCGTCATAGGTGAGGGTCATATTCTCATATTCTTCAAGCTGCTTTTTCAAGTCGGCAAGATTTTTGGCAGAGGTCTCCTTTTCGTTTTCCTGCTTGCTGAGGTAAAGCTCATATTCGCTTTGCGCCGATGTGCCTTTGAGCTTGGCGCTTTCAAGCTCCTGCTCAGCTTTAAGGGTGCCTGAGGTGAGGTTGTCCTTTGCCTCATCAAGAGCGTTCTGAGCAGATCTAAGCTTCAGCTCATACTGCTTCTTGGCTTCCGCCACATCATCGGGGTCAACTTTAAGAAGAGCGTCGCCCTCCTTCACGCTTGTGCCTGTCTTTACATATACCTCTGTGACCTCGGCGGTGCAGGGGAATGAGACATATTCCCTGTCAAGGGAGAGGGTGCCGCTTTCCTCTGTTCCAACGGTGATGTTTCCCTTGGAAACGCTGTATTCTCTGTAGCTTACGTCTTCTTCCGCCTTGGCTGAGGAGGCGTTGGCGATTATAGCAGCCGCACCTCCTGCGGTAACAGCCACAGCAGCCGCTGCTGCGAATATCTTTTTGTTCATGTTCCGTGCTCCTTTCGATTTCTGTAATCAATGATAATTGCCAAAGCTTAATTTAAGCTTAAAGGAAGAATAAGGGAGCGGAATTTTCATTTGTTTATCACAATATACTAACTGTATAAAATTGTATAGATATACAAAAAGGCAAGAACAACTGTATTAGAGAGAAAAAAGATCATAAAAAAACAGCACAAATGAGAGCAAGGCAAAGGGTTTGGGTAAAGCCTTTTTCCCGAAAGGCTTGCGGGGGTCAAGGAGGCAGAGCCTCCTTGGCGCCCTCCGCAGAGGGCGAAATCTTTTTGCTGACGGCATAAATGACTGACCTGATAGCCGACTATCTAAAAATCCCCAAAGCCGCCTGCACCGAGGATTCAAAATCTTGCAAATGAATTTTTTCTATCAATATGAACCAAAGTCTATTTCATGCAGGCGGCTTGAAACCAAGAGACATTCCGACAGGAATGGCGATTTTGGTTTCCGCCGTAAGGCGCAGGTACGGTCAAATACACTTTTCATTTTTATAAAGTCCGTACCATGCAAAGGAGACACCACCAGGGGGAAGAGGAAACTAAAGCAAGGGCAAAAAACG
>ENA-OXFN01000152-OXFN01000152.1-human-gut-metagenome-genome-assembly--contig:-NODE-152-length-36619-cov-9.23674_pt1 | contig 36619 bp, 24 predicted proteins | sample MGYA00249366_ERZ652265 | MGnify/ENA primary metagenome ERZ652265 (study PRJEB26925, sample SAMN05826980) | human gut metagenome | biome: ENVO:2100002; feature: ENVO:00000062; material: ENVO:00002003... | reverse complement strand
TCTTATTCAGACTCTCAAAGATATTTGGCTAAACACAGGTTTTTGCAAGTGCCCCGCATAACATGAATAAATAGAAATGTTTAGGTCTCATAATTCAGATTTTATGTTCGTTGCAAATGTAATGTATTGTTTTGAAATATCCGGTCGGAATTTGAAGAAAATGAGAGAAGAGGAGGGGAGATCTATGGAATATATATTTAGGCATGAATTACACTGAATACATAACTTAAAAATAGAAATTAGTATGTTCAGCGTAATCCATGCCTAAAGGGTTTTATGTACTATTTATAGCTTGCTTTTGTAAATCCGTGCCATTGCCTTTTGGTACTGATTTTCCAATTGCAGATAATTTTGATGACTTTGATAGATCACCGACACTTCAACGAAGTACTCGATCATACTAATTTGTCCACCTGTCAAAGCTTGTTTCAGCAATGCCAAATCTTGTTGCGACTGGAAAGTCTTGCTATATTCTTCCATTGAAGCATGCAGCGTTTTTGCTTCCCGGTAAAGCTGTGCCAATTCAGATTCCACTTGCAGGGTAGCATTATCCTTTTGCAAGTCGATGTTGAGTGCCTGCACTTTAGCAATTTTCACCTTATTCCGATTTTCGAAAAGCGGGAAGGAGAAGCCTACTACTACACCGTTGAAAGGCACACCTGTTTCCGTATTCCGACGGTAGCCGAGTTCCAACTTCGGCAGCCACTGGGATTTATTGACAGCGATTTGTTTACGTGCAACGAGACTCTCGTTGCCTAGTGCCATTAGAGTACGGTCCGTTGCCATGACTTCCGATTTCAACATTTGGTAATCGCTCGGGAGCGGTATAGCCGGATATTGGTTCTCTTCGAAGACCACCGGAATATTACCATTCAGTGTATTCAACTCCTGCTGTTTATTGCGGAGTGCCGTCTCGTTCAGAGACGCTTCCGTATTGACATTCAGTAGTTCCAAGTTGATTTTATTGGTTTCGAGCGCATTTGCATCTCCTGTTTGGAGACGCTTGGCATACATTCTAGCAAGCTCTTCCGCATTGCGGAGACGTTCCTCTAAAATATGCTTTTGCTGACGGAGCATAATAATATCCAGGCAGAGTTCTTTTGCCTGTAACAGCTTCTCCTGACGAAAAACATCCGCTTGGCTGTCAAAAGCTCCTGCCTTCAGGCGGTTCAACTTGTTACGTGTAGCATATAGACTGGGGAAATCAAAGCTTTGTGAAACAACCAGTTCACCGATTGTTTCGTTTTTATCTTTCGCTCCCCATAGATGCGCGTAAGAAAGAGTAGGGTCAGGCAAGTTATTATCCGTTTTGGCTTCCAGCTTCTGCGAAGTAATCAGTTGCTCGTTTGCCTGCAGCTCCCTATTGTTCGTTTCGATATTCTTCAATACCTGGTCAATTCCGTTTTGGGCTTGCACTCTGCCTATGGCTAAGAACAGAAGTGCAGTGCTTATGATTATGATTTGTTTCATTCTGATTTTCTTTATTTGTTACAAGCTTTCCTGAACCTTTTTCCGGTGCATCATCAGATAAACAATCGGAACTATAAAACCGTTCAGGAAAGTAGACGTTAATAATCCTCCTAAAATCACTTTAGCCATCGGACTCTGGATTTCGTTACCGGGCAAATCACCGGCAAGTGCCAATGGAATCAGTGCCAGTGCAGAAGACAATGCTGTCATCAAAATCGGATTCAGACGGTCAAGAGAGCCCTGAATCACACTGTCATACACATTCAAACCCTCTACCTGTTGCAAATGGTTGTAGTGACTGATTAACAGCATACCGTTACGGGTAGCAATACCGAATAAAGAGATGAAACCGATGATAGCCGGAATGCTGACTTCCCCTGTTGTAATCACCAAGGCAAAGACACCACCGATCAGTGCCAGCGGAAGATTCAGCAAGATAACCCCGGATTCTTTCACGCTGCGGAACTCATTGTACAGCAATAGGAAAATGACTACAATACTGATAAACGAAGTCAACGCCAACGTCCGGCTGGCAGCCTGCTCACTTTCAAACTGTCCGCCATACTCGATATGATAACCTTCGGGTAATTGTACCGATGTATCGATGCGTTTCTGAATATCATTCACGACACTGCGCAAATCACGATCGGCCACATTGGCGGAAATGACAATTTTACGTTTCACATTCTCGCGGTTGATCGTATTCGGACCCATGGCCGATACCACTTCCGCTACATAGCTCAAAGGAACTTTGCGGCCATCGTTCGTGTCTACCATCAGGTTACGGATTTTCTCCATCTCATCCCGGGCATCATCCTTCACTTTTACGATCAAGTCAAAACTCTTGCCCTGTTCATACACTTGTGAAATCACTTTTCCAGCCAAAGCTACATTCACATATTCCGAAAATTCCGGCAGGGTAATACCGAACTTAGCCAGCATTTCCCGTTTAGGCTGTATTTTCAGCTGCGGACGTTCAATCTGTTGTTCCACGTTCAGGTCGGCAACACCGGGAATGTCACTGATCGCTCCTTTGATTTGATTACCGAGTGAAAACATCTTATTCAGATCGTCACCGAATAACTTGATAGCAATATTCGCTTTCGTACCCGACAGCATTGCATTGATACGGTGGCTGATCGGCTGTCCGATTTCTATGTTTGCTCCGGTGATCGTACCTAATTTTTCACGTACATCAGCTACCAGTTCACTGCGCGAGCGGTCTTTCAATTCGAACGGAGCTTCTATTTCAGAAACATTGACTCCTAACGCATGTTCATCCAATTCGGCACGTCCCGTTTTCCGGGCTACCGTTTGTATTTCGGGAATCGTCATTAATAACTCTTCGGCACGATGTCCCATTTTGTTGCTTTCTTCCAGCGAAATGCCCGGCAGAGAACTGATATTGATAGTGAACGACCCTTCATTGAACGAAGGAAGGAAGCTGCGTCCAAGTGTGAAAAACACTCCGAGGGCAACTACAAAAAGTCCGATTGTACTTCCGAGAGTCACACGTTTATGTGCCAATACCCAAGTCAGTGCTTCTTCATAAATCCCTTTCATCCAGCGGGCAACAGGAGCTTCTTTCAGTTTCTTGTTCGTCTTATTGCTTCCTAATAGATAAGAGCAGAGCACCGGAGTCAGTGTCAGGGCAACTATCGTAGACGCAAACAGGGCTACGATAAAAGCAACACCTAGTGGAACCAACATTCTGCCTTCCATGCCGCTCAAGAAAAATAACGGAACAAAGCTGACTACGATAATCAACGTTGAATTAAGGATAGGCATGCGCACCTCTTTCGACGCATTGAATACCACTTCGAGCGTACTTAGTCTTTCTGCTTCCGCTTTCAGGCGGTTCTCCCGCAGTCGTTTATATACGTTTTCCACATCGACAATGGCGTCGTCTACCAATGAACCGATAGCTATCGCCATACCTCCAAGACTCATGGTGTTGATTGTCAGCCCCATGTAGTGTAAAGTCAGGATCGAAACGAGCAGGGAAAGTGGTAGTGTCACCAATGAGATCAGCGTAGTACGTACATTTGCCAGGAACAGGAAAAGCACGATGACAACGAAAATACCTCCTTCAAAGAGTGATTTCTTCACATTGCCGATGGAGCTTTCGATGAAGCGGCTTTGGCGGAATATGTCCGTTGAAACTTTTACGTCCGGTGGCAGATTTTTCTGGAGGTCTTTCAGAGATGCTTCCAGTTTGTCCGTCAGTTCCAGTGTGCTGGTAGCCGGTTGCTTGGTAACAGTCATCAGGACGGCAGATTTGCCGCGTTCTGAAGCAGTACCCAGTTTCGGAGCCTTCGGGCCGATGGTTACGTTTGCAATATCTTCCAGCGTGACAGGGAAGTTATTCACTGTCTTTACTACCGCTTTGCCAAGTTGCTCTGTTTTCGAAGTGGAGAGTACACCACGTACAATATATTCATTTCCGAATTCATAGAGCACACCTCCATTGGCATTTAGGTTCATATCCTGTGTTACAGCCATCACTTCTCCCATCGAGATGCCGTAATGACGCATCCGTTCGGGATCTAGCTGAATCTGATATTCTTTGATATCTCCTCCGAGCACAGCCACTTGTGCTACTCCTCCGGTAGACAGCAGGCGTGGACGGATGGTCCAGTCCGCAATCGTGCGAAGATCGAGCATGGAAGTGGAGTCGGCAGTCAGACCGACGATGAGCATTTCGCCCAAGATAGAAGATTGTGGGCCAAGAGTCGGTTTGCCGACATTGACCGGCAGTGATTCGCTGACCACCGCTAATTTCTCACTAACAATCTGACGAGCGAGATAAATATCCGTTCCCCAATCAAATTCTACCCAAACAACGGAAAATCCGTTAGTGGAGGAAGAGCGGACACGACGCACACCCGTAGCTCCGTTTACGGCAGTTTCAACAGGAAAAGTAACGAGCTGTTCAACTTCTTCCGCAGCCATACCGTTCGCTTCGGTCATGATTACTACCGTAGGTGCATTTAGGTCGGGGAATACGTCTACTTCCGTGTGCATGGCGGTGTACGTTCCCGCAATAAGCAGGAGGATGGCCGCACAAACTACAACCAACCGGTTGTGTAGGGAGTAATGTATAATTTTATTAAGCATGATATTTCATTAATTGAGAGTTATAAATAACTTGATAGATGCGCCGCACAAAAAAAACGGTTGCGACGCCTAGTCTCTTTAGTGTTCGTGGCTGTGTGCCGGGATTGCATTGCTTGCGCTTGCCAGTCGAACCTGATAAGCACCCTCGGTCACTACACGGTCGCCAGCCTTTACACCAGTTAGGATTTGAACGCTTTTGCCGTTGTCGGCTCCTATCGTTACTTCCTGTTTTTTATAACCCTCTTCGTCCAGTTGCAGATATATGAAGAATATGCCTTGTTCCTCTGTCAGCGCGGTGCGCGGAAGAGAAATCACGTTTTCCATTGCTGAAGAAAGCAGGAATACCTCCACAAATGAGCCGGGAATCACTTCCCCTTTGTTGTCGAACTCAAAAGTGACAGGCACATAAAAAGAATTGTCTCCGGCAGCTTTTCCGAAAGAGAGAAGTTTACCGTTCAATGCTTTCAACTCGTACACCTGATTATTATAAGGAGTCTGGAAATTGGCGGAACTGATGGTGCGGAGATACGGGTAATACTTTTCCGACACTTCGGCACGGAGGAAAAGACGACGGTTCTGCGTCACGCTTACCAGCGGTTGTCCGATTGTCACATAGTCACCTTCTTTCACGAGAATACTTTTCACATATCCGGCAATAGGAGCCGTAATGCTTTGGCCGATAGCCGAATGATTCTTAGAAAGAGCTTCGTAACTAAGACGGGCGTTTTCGTAACTTTGCTCCGCTTGTGCAAAATCCTTGTCGGATACAATCTTGTTTTTAACAAGCTCCTTCATACGTTCGTATTCCTTCTTGGATACCTCGTAGGCAATGCGGGCACGTTGCACCGGATCACCATCGGCGATATTCTTTGAAGAAATAGTGACTAGCGGAGTGCTGCTGCCGACGCTCATACCTTCCGTTACTTTTCCACGGAAAGATACCACGCCGGCTACTGTAGCTACGGCAACCGATTCATCCCCTTGAGCAGCCAGCACCTGTCCGCTGGTTTTAATCACTTGCTGAAAAGGTGCAGGTTCAATAACGCTCACCTTTACACCGGCTGCTTCAGCTTTCGCTTTCGGAAGAATGATTTCATCACTGTGGGCTTCGGCAGCTTCGTTGTATTCATCGGCTGCTTCATGATTGTGTTCTCCGCTACATTCGCCTTCATGGGAATGATCGGGTCCTTCTGCCTCGTGATTATGTTCTTCCGCGGCATGATCGTGTTCATCGTGTGTGTGTGTGACGGTACTATTATTACAGGATCCCAGCACGAATAAGCCCAGGATTCCCACGAAAATAAGTTTTTTCATAATGATATTTTCCTACTAAATTTTACTGTTTTCTTTTTACGCTACAAAGATAAGGTAGCGCAGATGCAACTAATTTGCATTTACGCTTTTACGCAAAAACAGAGTAGGGAGGGGCACGAAGAGAAGTGGTACGATGAGTATCCGTACCATGCAAAGAGTCTCGGTAAACGTAATAGTTTTTAATCCGTTTCTCTTGCGGTCGTAATAAATGCTCGATGATTACATCCGTGAATAAGGTAGCGATGAATACGTAATCCGGTCCGCTATCCGTATGTATGGATGGAGTGGGAGAGTAGAAACGAGTCATACATTCGCTGCTGCAACATGAGTCGTTTCCCGGGTGATGATGATGCGTGGGACATTGCTGTTCTACAGGCAAGTCCTGCTTCATGCAAATCATTCCGTTGGGGTGATGATGATGGGGAATAACCGCTGCCACCAACATAATAATGTTGATAAAAAACAGCAGAGTTACTATAATTCGTTTCTTCCCTTTCATCCTTTCTTTTAGAGGTTATCCGCTTTTCAGAGCTTCAAAGTGCAAATATACAAATACTTTTATTTCGCCTGTAGCCGATACCCTCTTTTTATTATTTATTATTTCTTTTCCAGTTCTTGCAACGAATCCATTTTCTTCTTTTCGAGGAACTCATAGATACCGCAAAGATGTTCCGTCACCTTTTGATTACCGAACTCATACACCTTGGTAACCAGCCCGTCGAGGAAGTCACGGTCGTGTGAAACGATGATCAGCGTACCATCAAAATCCAGCAATGCCTGTTTCAGAATATCTTTCGTTTTCATGTCCAGATGATTCGTCGGCTCATCCAAAATCAGGAGGTTGACAGGTTCCAGCAATAATTTAATCATAGCCAGACGGGTACGCTCTCCACCCGAAAGCACTTTGACCTTTTTCATCGATTCCTCGGGACCGCCAAACATAAACGCCCCCAGCAAATCACGAATCTTGTTCCGGATATCCCCTTTGGCTACATCGTCAATCGTTTGGAAAACCGTCAGGTTTTCATCCATCAGCGAAGCCTGATTTTGAGCGAAATATCCGATTTGCACATTATGTCCGAGAGTCAATGTACCGTCATGCTCAATCTCCTTCATGATACACTTCACGAGCGTAGACTTACCTTCACCGTTCTTACCAACGAAAGCTACCTTATCACCACGCTCAATCGTCAGATTTGCATTGCGGAATACCACTTTGTCTCCGTATGTCTTTCCAACACCCTCCATGATGACCGGGTAACTGCCCGAACGGGGCGAAGGCGGGAATTTCAGTCGCAATGCAGAAGTATCCTCCTCGTCCACTTCGAGCAATTCCAGCTTTTCCAGCATTTTGACGCGGCTCTGCACCTGCAACGTCTTTGAATAAGTCCCCTTGAACCGTTCGATAAACTCCTTCGTTTCAGCAATAAACTTCTGCTGCTCGTCATAAGCCTTCTGTTGCTGTTCGCGGCGATCCTTGCGCAGCTGCAAATATTGCGAGTAATTTACCTTGTAATCATAGATACGTCCCATCGTCACTTCGATGGTGCGTGTTGTAATATTATCCACGAATTTACGGTCGTGACTAATTACAATGACCGCTTTTCCATTATTAATAAGAAAATCCTCCAGCCATTGAATAGATTCGATATCCAGATGATTCGTCGGCTCATCGAGCAAGAGCACATCCGGTTTCTGCAACAGCAATTTGGCGAGTTCGATACGCATTCGCCATCCACCGCTGAAATCACTCGTCTGGCGTTGGAAATCTCCTCGGGTGAATCCTAATCCAAGCAATGCCTTTTCCACATCCTCTTCATAATTAGTAGCATCGATTGAATAAAATTTCTCGCTCAAACTGGACACTTCCTCGATCAGCGCCATGTAACTGTCGCTCTCGTAGTCCGTCCGTGTTTCAAGCTCCTTGTTCAACTTTTCGATCTGCGCTTCCATCTCATGAAGATGTGAAAAAGCCTGTGCCGTTTCGTCAAACACTGTTCTTCCGTCTTCCGTCATCAGATGTTGAGGCAGGTATGCTACTACGCAATCTTTGGGTGCGGAAACTTTTCCACGTGTCGGTTGCCGTGCGCCTGCCAAAATCTTCAGCAGCGTACTTTTCCCAGCCCCGTTTTTGCCCATCAGAGCGATGCGGTCTTTTTCATTAATTACGAAAGAAATATCACTAAATAAAGCAGTGCCGCCAAACTCTACGGCTAGTCCGTCAACAGAAATCATACTATTCTTTTAAATTGAGGCGCAAAGATAGCGAAATATATGAATATTTTTTATACCTTGCGGGCTGAAAAGGAAGATAGCTCTAAAAAAACAGATAAAAAAACAATATATAAGCGATATGGAAAGCGAACAAATGAATGAATTCAGACCTTTAATTTTGGTAGCTGAAGACGATGACAGCAGCTTTAAATTAATCAAGGCTATCATAGGCAAAAAGTGTGATATCGAGTGGGCTAAAAATGGCCAGGAAATGGTGGAGTTGTTTCAGCAACACCAGCAAAGAGCCAAAGCAATGCTGATGGATATTAAGATGCCGGTGATGAACGGATTGGAAGCAACGAAGATAATTCGTGAATCTAACACAGAAATTCCTATTATCATGCAGACGGCTTATGCTTTTAGCTCGGATAAGGAAAATGCAATGAATGCAGGAGTAACTGAAGTATTGGTGAAACCTATCACCTTGGGTATTCTCCGCACTACGTTGAGTAAATATTTACCCGATTTGCAGTGGTAAGATTGATTCTTACGAGATTTTTTTAATTTACCAAAAAAGTGCTTAAGCGTTAAAGACGTAAAAGCATGGAAAAGAAGTATGATTGGGTAGGAAAATGGTATTACTCTAACTTCATCTAATGCATTTGGATAAAATAAAATAGGCGAACCTCACGGTTGGCCTATTTTTGTTCGTCTTTGTTAATTTGTTAGAGTACAGAAACGACTCTATGTAAAGTCTCTCCTTTGAGAGATTTTAAGTTCATTATTTGTTTCCGCCAGCCCACCATACGGCCTCGCTATATACGTACTGTCCATCACCGAAAGCAGCTTTCACTTCAGGATTTGCCAATACATCGTCTGCTCCATAACCGAAGCGCAATGGGAATTTACTGCTGTTCTGCGGGTTTTTCAGTACAATGAAGTTTTCTCCTGCACCTTTCAGACGGCGGTAGTCATTATAGGCTTCCAGTGATTCGCCGGATGCGCCGAAGAAAGCAAGATACTTCTGTATCATTGTCTCTTGCAGAGGATTAGCATTGAACAAAGGTTCCACTTTATCCGTGAAATAGGCTTCTGCCACATCTGCACCCAAATCGCTGTCACCATCATATATCCAAGTGTCTGCGGCATCTATAATTGAATTTTCCAGATTCTCGAATCCGGCAGTGATTGCATTTTTCAAAGCAGTCTTAGCTTCGTCCAGTCTGTCTCCCAAACGGCACAATGCTTCTGCTTCAAGGAATTTCACTTCGTGATAGCTGATTAAAAGAGTAGGAGCCGACATAGCCCATGATATCATCGACATACCATAATTATTCTGCAACTCTTGCGGAGTTCCGTTAGGAGCCGCTTTGATGCCTGCGATGTCCGTAGCTTGCGTAGCTCCGTATCCATAAGTGATATATCCGGTAGGATCAGGTTCCAGGAATGCTTGCGGTGCTCTGGGGTCATTGCGCTCAACGAACTTTTCAATCAAACTTGCACTAGCTGCTAAACTGTTGCGGCTGTAGCTGAAGGACCAAAGCGGATTCAATTGCGAATCAGCATCGTAAACGGCCAACTTACATTCTTCACTTGCGTTGGCAAATGATTTGCTCACATAAGTAAGAATATTCTGAAGATCTGTAGTCTTGTTGGCACTTTTATTGAGCAGACGCATTGTATAACGTGCTTTTAACGCATAGGCCGTTTTAAGCCACATACTTGCCTGTGTACTGGTGTTTGAACCATAGATCAAGTCTTTAGAACCGACTGCACCGGATAAGCCCGTATCTTTGGCAGTACCGTTATTCAGTAGAGTGATGGCATCATCCAGGTTCTGCATTACTTCCTGATAGATACTTTCCTGTGTATCCATTTTAGGTTGCATATACATCGGTGTACCGTCCGGATTGAGGATACCTGTCTGGCTATACGGTGTGTTTCCAAACACATCGGCTGCCACAGCTCCATTGTAGGCGAGCAGGATTTTAGCAATCGCTTCCGTCACTACGTTTCCTTTTTCCGAAGGATCTTCTTCGCACTTCTTGATAATGATTTTAGCATTCTTGATATTTGAGTACACGTTGATCCATGCATTGTTGTAGGTAGTAGCCGTTGTGGGCTCTCCGCTGCGTACTTCCGCGCGGTAAAGCTGGTTGGATATACCCGTTTCATGTTCTATGTAAACAGAAGAATAGAGCGAGAAATCCCCTCCTACAGTGCTGAATGCAGTACTTACGCCTAAGTCCGTAATTAAGAACTTAGCGGGCGCATCCAACGGATTGTTAGGGTTTTCATTGATTTTATCCATTGCGTCTTCCGTACAAGCAGAAGCAATGGCAGCAGTCAAGAAAGAAACTGCTAGCAATTTTCCTATTGATTTATATTTTTTCATTGTCTTGCAGATTAAAATTTAATGTTGAAACCAAGGCCGAAACTAGCTGTTTGCGGCATTGAATAATCTTCAAATGCTCCTGCCATGTTGTTGTTACCCTGACTGGCTTCCGGATCGAGGTCGGGCAATTGTGCCCAGATCAAGATGTTTCTGGCAAATGCATTCACAGAAAGTTCAATCGAACGTTTTTGAAGAATTTTGTAGTTGACAGCTACTTCACGCAGTTTGATGAAAGAGTTGTCATACACTGAAGATTCGTTGATATCGTTCAGACGGCTGTAATATACCTGTTGTGCGTTTGCACCAGTGATGGCGATATCATTTTTAGTTCCATCAGTTTTATATCCGTCGAAGATGATAGTACCTTCACGATTTTCCGTTCTCTTGCTGACACCATAGTAGTCTGCCAGTCCGGTTGTTCTACTGTACATCTGCCCACCCTGTTTCCAGTCGAGTACTGCGCTGATAGTACACTTCCATAAGCGTAATGTGGTGTTGAAGCCCATCAGGAAGTCCGGAGAAACCTTGCCGATTACCTGTGCTTCACCAGCAATAGGAAGACCGTTTTCGTCTACCAGACGATTGCCGTTTTCATCTCTCTTGAAACCTACACCATAGATTACAGGGAATTTTTCACCTGCTGAAGCGCGTACCTGTGGAGTAACGTAACCACCCAGGGAGATATTTTCTACACCCGGTGCCAGTTCATCTACGTAGTTGTCGATCTTTGTCCAGTTGAATGCAAAATCCCAATTGATATTCTTCGTTCGGATGGGGTTGAAGCCGAGAGTGAATTCATGCGTGTTGGTATGAATCTTTCCACCGTTGGTGAGTAGTTTGCTAGCACCGGTAGAAGAAGCTAAAGGCACTTCGAAAATCTGGTCTTTTACATTCTGGCGTGAGTACGTATAACTGAATGTGATTAAGTTATCGAGGAAGTTCACGTCAGCACCCACTTCATACGAACGTGTGTTCTGCGGTTTCAGTTTCGGGTCGAAAATCGTGTAGTACGGAGTATAGGCGGTAGTGCCTTTCATCGGGTACATGATTGGAGTCAGCATATAGAAACCACCTCCGTATGTCGGAGTCGAGTAGTAGTTTTCGAGGAAATCTCCTGCCTGTCCTACTTCCGCATAAGATACTCTCAATTTAGCGTGATTAACGACATTGTTTTTCAATGCATCCAATTCCGTCAGGATAAAACCGGCCGAAATAGAAGGATAGAAGAACGAGCGGTTGTTGCGTGGCATATTAGATACGTAGTCCTGACGTCCGGTGAGGGTCAGATAAAGCATATTTCTGTAAGAAGCCGATATGTTACCGAAGAATCCTACTGTACGGTTTTTCCATGTCTCTTCCTCCGTCTGTTGAGTAGTGGCGTTGTTGATGTGGTTCCATCCCGGGAAGTTGTAGTTCGTACCATATTCATAATACTTCTTTCTGTTGCTTTGGATAATTTCGTTACCCACTACCGCATTCAGTCCCCAGTCTTCATTGATGTGCCAGTCGTAGTTGATGGTCAGTAAAGAGTTGTATGTAGCGTTCGTCCAGCCGTAGTTCTCGATCTGTCCGCGACCGCCACCGGTGTTACTACCGTATCCGTAGCTATCTACGTAATGAGTGGTGTAAGCATCTACACCAACCATGTATTTAGCGTTCAACTTGTGGTTCGTTGTGCCGAAATCAGTCTGATAGCTTGTATATACGTTTCCGAAGAAACGGTTGGTATCTTCCGTAAATTTGTTGTTCTCCATCGCCCAGTAAGCGTTGTCAAAACTGCCACGGAAAGAATTTTGTGCGTACAGGTTGCCGTCTACATGGCTTGGAATCCCGGCCAGATCATAACTGGGAGGGGCTGCGTAAACCGTTCTCAACAGACCGTTACCGGAAGTCACCGCTTTATCGATGGAAGTGGTGATGTAGTTAGCTGTAAATCCGGAACTCCAGTTACTAGTCAGTTTGGTGTCGGCACTAACCTTTACATTATATCTATCCATACCGGTGCTTGAGATAATACCGTCCTGGTGCGTATTTCCCAATGAGATAGAGTAGGAACTTTTTTCGAGCATCTGCGCGACATTCAGTGAGTTGCTCCAGGTAATTCCTGTATCGAAGAAATCTTTGGCATTGTCGTATGCCTGTGGAGTGGCCCATGGGTCAAGACCGGCTGACGCACGTTGGGGTACATAATATTTTCCCTGTTGCTTACCGTACTGTTGAGTGTATTTGTTGTCCGTGTTACCACCATACGTTGCATCGTTGGGAAGTTCGGAAATTTTAGGTCCCCAAGAGGTTCCCGAAGTGGGACTGAATTTTCCACCCGAACCTTGTGCGTATGTTTTCTGGAACTCCGGCAGACGGCCGACTACATCGAAGCTGACATTAGAAGAGAAGCTAACCTGCGGTTTGCCTTTTTCCAATCCTTTACCACTTTTGGTCGTGATGATAATCACACCATTGGAAGCACGGATACCATAAAGCGCAGAAGCAGCCTGACCTTTCAAAATGTTGATACTTTCAATATCATTAGGGTCGATATCCACTGCACGGTTGGCGAAGTCCGCTCCGCTCACACTACCATTGTTCTGGATATCTGTGCTAACGTCAGGAGTACTGGTCACCGGCATTCCGTCGATAACGTAAAGCGGAGTGTTGTCACCCGAGAAAGAACGTGCACCACGGATGGTGATCTGTGAAGAAGCTCCCGGCATACCACTTGAAGGCTTCACGTCCAAACCGGACACCTTACCTTGCAACGCTCCCGCCAGATTAGAGTTGGCAGCTTGCGTCAGTTGATCTGATTTTACGTCCTGAACGGCGTAGCCCAGTGCTTTTTTCTCGCGTGAGATACCCATGGCTGTCACCACAACCTCATCCAGTGCCTTTGCGTCGCTTTTCAAAACAACTTTTATCACTCCCGGTTTGATGGAAACGTCTTGCGAAATCATTCCTACATAAGAAACGCGCAAAGTTTTAGCAGAACTTGGTATGTAGAAGTTTCTGCCTTTATCATTGTTAATAGTTCTTTAACCCTTTTGAAGGTGCAAAATGATAAAAAGATACCGTTTTGGAGGTAATAATGTTCTCTTTTTCTTGAAAAGCCTGATTTTAGTGCTATCTTTATGACAGAAACTATCTTTTAAAAGATGCTAAATTTAAAAGAAGTTGTTTTAACCTATCAGTTTTTAGAAACTTATTGCTTTCAAAACGATATTTTTTAGTTAAATACGTAACACTTTTTTCGATTTGTCATAATTCGTGTTATCTTTGCAACCTGTTAGAGACAAAAAATCTGTTTATAGGTTAAATTTAAGAGAGAATTTATGAAAAGAAAATTGATGTTCTTAATGACCTTCCTTTTTATAGGTATAGGTCTGGTGACAGCGCAAACATCCAGAGTTACCGGTTTGGTTACCTCTGAAGAAGATGGGCAACCTGTCGTAGGTGCTTCAATATTGGTGAATGGCACTACCCTTGGTACTATCACTGATATTGACGGTAAGTTTACAATCACGAATGTACCAAGTTCTGCTAAGACTTATTGATCTTTTTTTCTCCCTTTCCTCGTGCTTTTTTTCTCCTATCTTATTGTTTTTCAATGTTTTTGTTTCGGATTTTAAAAAATAACCTATTCTTCCGTTTCTTTTATTGAAACTTCCTTTATCAATTCTCATTTATTTAGTAATCTTTGCTTCTCATTGATTTTTGAGATGGGATTAATATTCTACCCAAATTTTGAATGAATTTCCCGGTGTTTTTCTTCATCTAAGCATTTTTAATGTTCGTGTTTTGAAGGCATGAGTTAAACGTTATAATCTGATAGTGATTGAAATTATAAGTGATAGTAAAGGAGAATATGAAGCACTGCAAGTATAAGTTGTCTGACACCCGGGTGTCAGACAACCTAGTTCTACTAACTAAAATAAGTGTAAAGCCATACTATTTAATTTGCATTAGAACAAACAAATTTACGTTTCTACAAAAACGGGATTTTCAATTGCTGTTATTTTATTCCGCCACAATTACTTCGATGTCATAACCTATGAAAAGTCCACTCTCTATAACACCGGTGATTGCCTTCAGTTGTTCTTCGAGCGAAGAGTCGATGTAGTTGAAACGGGTGTCGAGGATAAAGTTGCCGTTTTCTGTAAAGATAGGCCCGTCTTTGCCATGAGCAGGGCGGAGGACAATCTCCGAGGCACCCAGTCGTTGCAACTCGTGCTCTACATAAGTCAGCGAGTCCGGAAAGACCTCTACCGGAATGGGAAATTTGCTTCCCAACTGATTGACACGCTTGCTGGGATCGATGATGATGAACGTTTTGCGGCTGCTTCTAATCAGCAGTTTCTCTTTGAACATCGCTCCGCCACGTCCCTTAATCAAGTTCTGTTGCGGATCTACTTCGTCCGCTCCGTCGAATGTCCAGTCGGGGCGTTTGTTCCAGAGGGTAGTTTGGGGGATGCCTAGCTGTATGCAGGTCATCGAGATTTCTTGTGAGGCGGGAATCACTTCGATATGCAAGTGCTCTTCACGAATTCGTCGTGAGAGTTCGAACAGAGTCAGGTAGACTGTAGAGCCGGAGCCGGCTCCTATCACATCTCCGTCTTTTGCCGTGGCGGCAATTTCGCGGGCTACGTGTTCTTTTGCCTCCCGGTTGATGATGGAGTCCGACCATTGCAGGTGTTTTATCAGGTGATTTTCCCAATCCATAAGTTTACGTTCTAAATCGTTTTCGTTTTAAGTTCCTCTTTCCTATATAACGAATTTGTGAATCTGTTTGTTTGTTCGTCTGTTGGTTCGTTCATTCGTCTGTTGGTTCATTCGTCTGTTCGTTTCAATTTCAGGTGATTCGATTGTTTAAATAGTTAATAAACGGTTCGTTAATTTTTAACTTTGTTGCGTTAAACGTTAACGAATCTCTGCTTTTTATTAAACCGTGTTATAAGTTCGGCTGCTTTGGCCTGAAAATTTGGAGATGACCGAAAAGTCCGTATCTTTGTACTGTGTTTTTCATAGTATTAGATTTAAGGTTAACAAAGATTGGCTGTCTGGGATAGATAGCCTTTTTTTTGTCCCTACCATTCCTTACAGAATCAGCCAGATTGCAATGATATGTCCGATGCTGCCTCCCAGGCAAAACAAATGGAAAGTGGCATGCATATACGGTTTGCGCAATGAATAAAAGACAGCTCCCACGATGTACGAAACTCCTCCGCCGATCAGCCACCAGAAAGCGGTAGTGGCTCCCATTTCTCCCAGATGATCCAGCAAAGGCTTCATGGCCACTAATATGCACGCACCCATACCCACATAACAGGCCGTTTCGAGGTTGCTGTGTTCTTTCAGCTTTTTGAAGCTAAGAACGAAACCGGCGATAGCCGACAGCCAGACGAAAGCGAAAATTCCCCATCCCCATCCTCCGGCATGCCGCAGGACAAGTAGCGTGAAAGGAGTGTAGGTGCCCGCGATGTGCAGGTAGATAGCTCCATGATCGAATTTGCGGAGCAACTCTTTCAGTTTGCCCGGACGGCTGCCGTGATACCACGTAGAACTGATATAAGAGGAAAGCATTCCCGCCAGATAGACGGATACACAGGCAACTGCCCACTGCGGTTCCATATTCTCGGAAGCCTTTTCCAATAGAAAATATCCGGCCACGATTCCAAGCAGGATACCTGCTCCGTGACTAAGGGTATTTGCCCATTCTTCTATATGATTGTATCGTTGGTTCTTCAATGTTCCTTTTATTGAATGGTTAAGTCGCAAAAAATATTGAGTCGCAAAGATACTTTATTTTCCGAAAAGCGTTTCCCTCCTTATTCTTTTTTTAAAATGATTTTTCCTCCATATTGTCCTGCCACTTGCTTGCGGAAATCAATGAATGCCGCATATTCATCCGGACTGTAAACCCCTTTGCACATAAACAATCGGTGAGTGATGTAGATTTCCTTATCTTTCACCTGAATATCGGAATGGAAACTGCCGAACTTGCTTTTCACGTCAAGCGGTTTCGGAAGTCCTTCGATTACATATCCTTCCGGCAGTTGGAGGCGGATGCTGTCGGCATCTGTGTATCCGTAGTTGATGTAAATGGGATAGGTGCGCTTCGTCACAGGAGGAACACTGAATTCTTTTCGGAACACATTGGTGGGGATAAACAGACGGTTGCCCGTTTTATGCCCGTATTGATTGCTGGTGGCAGTGTAGTCGAAGGTGATAGACGGATTGGCCTCCTTGCACTCGCTGATTTGCAGGTTCTGAATATCGGCTTGGGATAAGTTGATGCTTGAACGGATGCGGTCTTTCTGTTTGTTGGGCTCCAGATAGACGATGCCTGCTTCATTCTCATATTGGAAAATCCGGGAGATTTCGTTCACCTCTATCCGTGCCTCGGCTGTGGGGGAGAGGGTGATGTTGGCAACGATGTGCTGCGTGTTCAGCGAGTCGGGATAGGTGGGTAGGCGATACATCTGGCCGCCGGTCGGTTCGATGAGTAAGGCGTCGTGTCCCGCAATGTCTTGGTGGACATAGCCGAAAGGAAGCGATGGGTTTGTACATTCCAGCCAAAGCGTATCTTGGGGAAGCGGAACTTGCAGGATGACGTGATTCATCTGGTTGGCACTGGAGAAGTCCGGTAGCAAACGCTCGTTGGTGGTGCTGATGACTGTATAAGTGGAAGCAATTCCCAACTCTTTCAGCATGGCGCGGGTGTAATTGGACAATCCTTTACAGTCGCCGAACCCCGTGCGACAAACATCGGCGGCGGCAATGGGTTGTAAACCTCCGATGCCTAGTTGGATGCTCACGTAACGGGTGGTTTTGGCCAGATAGTCGTAGATTGCTTTCACCTTGTCCCGGTCGGTAGTGCAGTTGGCTGTCAGTTCGTGCAGCTTGGTGCGGAAAGGTTCGGTGAGCAGGTCGCGTCCGTCGAGCAGTTGGTATTGCCATTCTCCGTACTTTTGCCAGCTGCTCATATCGCCTTCCGACTTGTCGTACTTGAAAGCGGAGGGAGCAAAGTAGACACGTGGAAATAGCTCGGCGAAATCCGGACCGAAAGGTTCTTTGATGATGGGAGAGAGCTTGGAAGCGGTGGCTTCGATCACTTGCTGCCCGTCGGCTCCGGTGGACTCCTTCACTTCGATTCCTTTTCCCTGCGTGTTCAGTTCGCGGTATCTGCATCCTTGTCCTGCGGGCAGCTCGATCCGGTAAGTCGCTTTCTCCACTCCCTGGTTAAATTCTGCCTGCGGGACAAAAGGGAGATAACCGATCAGTCCGTTGTTGCATTTCATTTCCCATTCGTATTTCACTGTGAAAGGGAAAGAAGGATAATTACATTCGTAATAATAAAAATAATCGTCCGTGGTAAGCGAAGAGCTGTATTCACTTTTTTGTAGTTCGGATTTCTTTATCTTACGTACACTTTGTCCGGTGGCATTGAGGATTTCTCCGGAGAATTTCTGCAAAGAACGGAACATATCACATCCGCAGAAGAAATATGCTGCCTCCAATCCTTTGCGATTGAGGATGGTGATTGTCAGGCTTTCTTTTTCTATGGATTGAGTCATGGATTTGCAGAGAACCTCTGTGTGTGCTTCCACGATGATGGAATTGGCATCCTTGAGAATATCCTGTGCACATGCCGGCTGCGTGTGCAGACTTAGGTAAAGAATGGCACAGGACAGACCGAATGCCCGGCATATCTTTTGTTTCAGGATGGGGTGGCTGGAACGAATCATTTTATAAATAGGTAAAGTTTATATTTTCTTGAGTACTAAAATCTCGTTGTTTTTCTCGATCACTTTGGTCCATAGTTCCTGCAGTTGTTTGTATTGTTCGGTGAGGAATATAGGTTCTTTCAGGTAGAAAATATAATTAAGTGAGATTGTATTTCCCTGTCTCTGAATCATATATTTGCACTGCAAGCCGTCTCCTTGTGTCCGGATGACTTGTGGTTGGGGCGTTTCTTCCACTTCGTATCCTTCGGGGAGAGTCAGTGTAGCCAGCATTGTAAACTTGTACGGATAGGGAAATTCGATAGGAAACACTCGTTCCGTCTGGATAAACGGGTTGCTCTTTAGGTGCGGAAAGAGCATCGGATTTATATAAAGGTGATCGTCCGTCCGGTCGGTTTGCAGGACGAAGTCGAATTCTTCTTCTATCAGTGCTTGGTCATTTTCTTGCTTTTTCACTTTCAGGTTGGTGACGGTGAGTTTGTTTTTCAGGCTGCCATTGCTTTCGGGATTCGAAACGATGCTGTCCTGTTTATGCTTCTCGTTTGCCTGATATTCTACGGCTTCCTGTCCGTAGAGAATGGTGCTGCGATGTCCTTTCACTTGGTTTCCTTCCATGCGGGCCTCAATCTTCATAAAACTTTTGTTGTCGGCAAGAGCCATTACGTTCACCCATTTCTTTTCTTCTTTCTCTTTCGGGGAGAGGATACGCGCTTTGTTTACAGACAGTTCGAGTGGAAGTATATTGAGAGCGGGCACGTCCATGGAGCCGTCTAAAAAGACGTATTTCTGTTTGTTTATGTCGTAGACGGCGACAATGAACGTATTCAGTTTTTGCAGGGAAGGGAAGTTGTAAGGCAGCATGCCCGACGAACGCCGGCTCAAAACTACCGGATAGGCTTCCAGCCTGAAGTCTTTCAGGATGCTGATAAGGATGAAATTCAGGTCGGCGTTGCTACCGTTTCCTTTGGGAATCACTTTTTCGAGTTCCTTGCTGTAGAGCTGATAGCGTCCGTTCCATGCCATTTTCTTTTTGAGTATCTGGAAGGCGCAGATAATTTTCTCTTCGAAACTCATTTCGCTGTTGTATGCCTGTTTCGTTTCCGGGCGAAACGGGTTGGTGAAGGAAAGGTATTTGCCGAACTGTGTATTTTCCGGTTTCAACAGTTGGTTGTCTACATCTTCCCATTTCTGGCTGTATGGCTTGTATTCGTTGGGGGTGAATTGCGTGCCTTGCAGGTCGAAACTCACTTGCACCTTGTAGTCTTCCGGACACCAGCAGTAGGGCTCGTCCTGACGGATGGCGGGAAGGTTGCGTGAGGTAAAGGTGGTTTCCTGTGCCGAAACGGTGAAGTCTTTGCTGACTCCGCCTGCACCGGAGCCTTCACGTTCTGTGGCATGAATGGAGGAGTCTCTTTGCTTCACTTGTATGTAGTCCTTTCCCCGGAGTTCGATGTTATAGATAAATACATGAGGGATGGTGATCTTATACTGGTTGTAGAGCATCGGGAGTTCTTCCTGCATCATCCAGTTGTCGATGTGTGAGAAATAGTCGGAGTAGAGTTTGTAGTGATATTCGATGACAGTGCCTTCTTTGACAGCAGGCAGAGAGAATTTTAGCATTTTATACAGGTTGTTGATCCGCTCGAAAGAGATGGATTCCCGCTTCATGGACGTTTTTATACATTTCCCGTTTTCCATATTGTAGGAGCAGCCTTCTATGTCGCTGGCTCTTTCCTGTCCTTCGTCCCTATCGGTGGGAGAGTAGTAGGGAACGGACACGTCGGCGTATGACACTCCTTGCGGTTTCAGGATTTTGATGCGTACCCAATGCTCGGTAGTCAGTTGAAAACCGTCGTGGTAGACGAAGTCACTTTGTCCCTGATGGAAAAGATAAATAGCCGTGGCGGTGGTGTCGGGGGCATAGGAGGTGAGAGATAGTTCTTCTTTGGAAGGTTTTCCGTACTTTAGATTGGGCTCTATGGTGGCTGTTGTGGCTTGTTGCGAGTGGACAGGCGACAGAAATTGTAACAGAAATGCGCAGAGAATAAAGAGTTTTCTCATAATTGTGTTTTTGTAGTATGCTCACAAAGATAAAAAAAATAGAGAAAGGTGTATCACCTTTCTCTATTTTAATTTTGTTTTATGTATAAAATATATTATACCAAATGTCCGATCCATTCTTCGCGGTCGCCGGGGAGAAGGTCGATAACGGGAACTTCTACCATCGTGTAGCATCCCGGTTGTTGCTTCATGGAAGCGCGTGCCACGCATACCAGTACTTGTGCGGTCAGTGCGGGGTTGTTGATACGCATATTAAATTCGAACAACTGGTTCTGTGTTTTGCCGGATACACCTTTGCGAGTCAGATTTACACCATGACCCATGTCCAGCAGGGCGTCTACACTCGGAACGAGTTTCACGTGTGTTTCATCGTTCACGAAGTAAGGATCTGCTTTGATGGCAGCGGCTACTTCTTCGAATTTATATCCGTCTTTCAGTTCGATGTATACCATGCGGCGGTGGATTCCCGTGCCGGTCGGAATGGTCATGGAAAGGGCAGCTTTCACTCCGTCAATGGCTTTTACGGCTACTGTGTGTCCCATGCTCATACCGGGACCGAAGTTGGTGTAGGTGATGCCTTTCGGAGCAATTGCTTCCAGCATGGTGCGTACGATGGAATCGCTTCCCGGATCCCATCCGGCAGAGATGATCGATACGGCTTTATGTTCTTTGGCGGTAGCATTCAAGGTACGGCGCAGGTCTACGATACCGGTGTGGATATCGAAACTGTCTACCGTGTTAATACCCATCGCCAGATATTCTTTTGCATATTTTTCTACGCTGCGGGTCGGCGTGCAAAGAATAGCTACGTCTACTTCTCCCAGCTCTTTTATGTCCTTCACTACTGCGTAGTTTGCTAACTCTTCCGGTTTGTTCTCTGCTCCTGCACGACGAACGACTCCGGCTATTTCGAAATCAGGTGCCGCCTGAAGCGCTTCAAGTACATAATGTCCAATGTTGCCATAACCAACGATGGCAGCTCTTACTTTTTTCATTCTTTTCTTGGTTTTAATGAACAAATTTCTTTCTTTTGCTTGCAAAAGTAAACAAATTACTACTAACTTTGGTTCATCTGCTTTAATATTTTTATTTTTTTCATATTCTTCATATCTAATGTACAAAAGAATAATCTGTGAAAATCAGTGTAATCTGTGGTGAGAAAGTTTTATCTTTGTCCCTGTTATGATAGAATATATTAGAGGCGAACTTGCCGAACTAAGTCCGGCAACCGCGGTGATTGACTGTAACGGGGTGGGATATGCCGCCAATATATCTTTGAATACCTATTCGGCTATTCAGGGAAAGAAAAGTTGTAAGCTATATATTTACGAGGCGATTCGTGAAGATGCGTATGTGCTCTACGGATTTGCCGAGAAACAGGAACGGGAGATTTTCCTATTATTGATTTCCGTTTCCGGAATCGGGGGGAACACGGCTCGTATGATTCTTTCGGCTCTCTCGCCTGCCGAACTGGTGAACGTAATCAGTACCGAAAATGCGAACATGTTGAAAACGGTGAAAGGCATCGGGCTGAAGACTGCGCAACGCGTGATAGTCGACCTGAAAGATAAGATAAAAACAATGGGTATGTCTGCTGCCGGAGGGGTTTCCGCAGGTTTGTTGTTACAACCTGCCAATGCGGAAGTGCAGGAAGAGGCGGTGTCTGCATTGACGATGCTAGGCTTTGCTGCTGCGCCTTCACAGAAGGTGGTGTTGGCTATCTTGAAGGAAGAGCCGGATGCTCCGGTAGAAAAGGTTATCAAACTGGCTTTGAAACGTTTGTAGTATGAAGCAACAGAAGATATATATGAAAGCATGGCTGGACGCTCACGGTCGTGTAAAGGCGGTGAATACCGATGAATGGTATCTGGATTTCGCTAATCAGCTATTGCCGTTGGTGGCTGAATCGTATTTGTATAAATGGGAAACAGCGGAAAGTCAGCAACAAATTGCTTTGATGGTGACTTTGTATTTGGAAGATTGCGTAGCAGACGGAGGAAACTGGCGCCAGTTTATTCATTGGCACCGGAAAAACTATGGACGTTATTTACCTTTTTACGAACTGACGGAGGAATATTTACCGGACGAAATTAACCGTGAAGATGTTGTTTTCCTTTTGTGGGCCATCAATTCTCCGGTTGGCGATGATTTTGATGGAGTAGAGAACCCGATGGATGCGGATTTGCTGGAGTTTGCGGATACGCTTTACAACCGTTTGGATGCTGCGTTCGAATTGGCTCCTATCAGCGATTATCTGGCAACGGACTGGCTGATGGAAACGGAGCTGATGCAAAAGAAGCGGATGCCTCTGCCGGTAGCTTTGCCGGGAGAAAAGATGCCTACGAACGTAGAACGTTTCCTTGAAGCGAGCAAAGGTGAACCGCTTTTATACTTTGACTCTTACGAAGCGCTGAAATTTTTCTTTGTGCAGTCGTTGAAGTGGGAAGATGAAGAGGATTCTTTGTTGCCTGACTTAAAGGAGTTCGGTAACTTTGTGGTTTTTGCCAATCCGAAAGGGTTGTTGATCGGTCCTGATGTAGCCGAATATTTTGCAGACAAACGTAATCCGCTCTACAATGCCGAACTGGCTGAAGAGGAAGCATACGAGCTGTTTTGTGAAGAAGGCTTGTGTCCGTTCGATCTGCTGAAATATGGAATGGAACATGATTTGTTGCCGGAAGCACAGTTCCCGTTTGAGAACGGAAAGGAGTTGTTGCGGGAAAACTGGGATTTTGTGGCTCGCTGGTTTTTGGGTGAGTATTACGAAGGAGAATAGGAATTATAAGAAATAAGTACTGTCTATATAAGTGCTGTCTATGCCAATCAAAAAAAGTAACAATCCTTTTGCCGGAAAGACAAAACCTGCAGTCGGTAAAAAGAAGACGACCGGAAAACGGGTCGGAAAATCAAAGCAGGAAAAGGCTAATAATCAGTTGAATAGAAGGGTGAAATAAAGGCGTGTAGACCACGCCGTTTCTCCCTACCAGGAAACGCCTTTTCTTTCACGCAGAGGATTAAGAGTCTCATTATGCATTTGACGGGAATAGTTGTCGTTTATGAAAAATAACAACTATTCCCGTCTTTTTATTATTAACCAATGTTTTTTTCTGGTGGATGGTTTCCCTTTTACTAATCGGTAATTTCTTCCTGTGCTTTCCGTTCTTTCTTCTTATTGATGAATCCGATTTTCAGGTTGGCTTCCTCTTGTTCTTTTTTAATCTGTTCCATGGCCGAGAGGATTTGTGCTAATTCGTAAATACCTGCTGCGGCCTGGCGGTCGGTTGGACTCATTGTCGTTTTATAGGTGCGGTCGCCTATATATTCCACACGGATATTTTTGTCTTTATTGAGATTCAGGAATTCGATCACATTTCCGTCTTCCCCTAGTTTGTAGTCAGCTTTTTCTATTTTCTCGTTCATATCCGTTGTCTCGTAGCTGTCTTTGGAGCTTGGAGTTTCTGCAAAACTGCCGTCAGGAGCAATCACTTTCACTTTTGTATGGTGAATATTGCCGGCACCACAGTAGATGGAAGTCATACTCATTATACCTTGCTCGTTCACTTGGAAGCGGAGGTACGAACGGTGCATATTCTTTTCAATGGTCTGTGTAGGCCAGAGGTAGTTGCCGACTTGTTGATATTCGGCATCTTTTTCTAGTTTGAATTTGTCCTTGATGGCATTGAATTCTTCTGTCTTTGCCTGAAAGGCGCTATCCAGGTAAGCAAGCGTTTTTTGCTGTGCCTTTGTTTCAACATCGAGCATCAGTGCCTGTCCCGCCTTACGTGCTTCGAACGCTTTGGGATAGAGAATCTTGATACTGTCAATTTGTAACTTAGCTTCTTCATAGTCGCCACGTTCGTAGGCAGCCTTGGCAACCATCAGTTTTTCATTGGCTTTTTTCTCAAGGCCATTTCCGCAGGCAGCTAATGCCAGCGTACCACAAAAGAGGATAATCAGTTTTTTCATCACAAATTCTATTTACTGGTTTTATTAGCGGCAAAAATACAAATATATCCCTTATTTTTGTAATTTTGTCCCCTCAAAACTTATAACTAAAAAGAATGATAGAGTTGACTCAAGAGGAATTGAAGCAGCATTTTAGCGAACCCATCTTCGGACAGATAGCCGAAACGGCTGATACACTCGGTATGGAGTGTTATGTGGTAGGTGGTTATGTTCGTGATATTTTTCTGCAGCGTCCCTCTAAAGATATAGATGTAGTAGTTGTAGGAAGTGGAATTGCAATGGCGGAAGCCCTTGGAAAACAGTTGGGACGTGGTGCTCATGTTTCTGTTTTCAAGAATTTCGGAACAGCACAAGTAAAATATAGAGGCACGGAAGTAGAGTTTGTTGGTGCACGTAAAGAATCTTATCAACGGGATTCGCGTAAACCTATTGTTGAAGACGGCACGCTGGAAGACGATCAGAATCGTCGCGATTTCACGATCAATGCTCTGGCCGTATGTCTCAATAAAGCACGTTTTGGTGAATTGGTAGATCCGTTTGGAGGTTTGGAGGATATGAAGGAAAAGACAATCCGCACGCCCCTCGACCCGGATATTACTTTCAGCGATGATCCCTTGCGCATGATGCGTTGCATCCGTTTTGCTACGCAATTGGGTTTTTACATTGACGATGATACTTTCGAATCGCTTTGCCGGAATAAGGAACGGATTGAAATTATATCCCGTGAACGTATTGCGGACGAACTGAATAAGATTATTCTTTCTCCAATCCCCTCAAAAGGATTTATTGATTTGGAGCGTAGCGGTTTGCTGTCGTTGATTTTTCCGGAATTTGCCGCCTTGCAGGGTGTGGAAACACGGAACGGACGTTCTCACAAGGATAATTTTTATCATACGTTGGAAGTGCTGGATAATATCAGCAAGAAGACTGATAACCTTTGGCTGCGTTGGGCTGCTTTGTTGCACGACATTGCCAAACCTGCCACGAAACGTTGGGAGCCTAAAGTGGGATGGACGTTCCATAATCATAACTTTATCGGTGAAAAGATGATTCCGCATATCTTCCGCAAGATGAAGTTGCCGATGAATGAGAAGATGAAGTATGTACAAAAGCTGGTCAGCCTGCACATGCGCCCGATCGTTATCGCGGATGATGTCGTGACAGACTCGGCTGTACGTCGTCTGCTCTTTGAAGCGGGTGATGACATTGACGACTTGATGATGCTTTGCGAAGCGGATATTACTTCCAAGAATATGGAACGTAAACAGCGTTTCCTGAATAACTTCCAGTTGGTTCGACAGAAACTGAAGGATTTGGAAGAGAAAGACCGTGTCCGTAATTTCCAGCCACCTGTGAGCGGAGAAGAAATTATGGAGATTTTCGGCTTGGAACCTTGTCGTGAAGTCGGAGTCTTGAAGAGTGCTATCAAAGATGCAATCTTGGATGGAGTGATTCCGAATGAATATGAGGCGGCTCATGCTTTCATGCTGGAACGGGCAAAGAAGATGGGAATGACGCCCATTCGCTGATAGAAGGACGGAACAGATATAAAATCAGGCATCGTAATCCTATAGTATTCAGACACTGATTTATGCGAATCAGTAGTTGAATTGGAGTAAAACAAGGCAGGAATGAACTAATCTTAGTTCTTCTAAGATTTAATTGGTAATATGCGATGATTTAATATTCATCATACATAGATTTATTCGTCTGACAGTTGTTGAACTTTCGTCTGACAGCTGTTTCTTTTTCGTCTGACAATTGTCAGACGAAAGAACAACAATTGTCAGACGAATAAATTCATGTATCATTAGCCATAACCCCATTAGGTATCAAAAATAAATCTGCACAAGCTCGAAATTAGTTCATTTCAGTACCGGCATGAACAAGATTCACCTCTGTACCCTCCGTGTCCTCTGTGGTGAAAACCGTATAGGAATGAATGATAACTTGCTTTCCAACTGCTGATTACTCATTATTTCTTTATCTGTGTGTTTATCGTTTGGGCAACGTCACCGAAAAATGAGGATTCGGAGTATGTTGTTCAAAGATGATAGCCTTCATCTTTTCTACGATATCCGGATGTTGGAGTGCTATGTCATGATCCTCATGAATATCTGTTTTTAGATTATAGAGGAACGGTGTTCCTTTTTTCACTACCATTTTCCAATCATCCATGCGTACGGCAATCTGGTCTGTTTCATCAAACTCCCAATACAGAAAGTCATGTTTCTTTTGCTTATTTTTACCCTGCAGTGTGGGAGCAAAAGAAATCCCATCGAAATAATCGACTTCTTTTTCCTTATTGCGGTATTTCTTTTCGTAGTCTTTGATACCAACAACTTCGCAGAACGTCGGCATTAAATCATAAAATGCACAGATGTGATCGTTTACTTCGCCTGCAGGTATGTGTCCCGGCCAACGGGCGATAAATGGAATACGTATTCCTCCTTCGTGGCATTGACGTTTCAGTCCGCGTAGTTTTCCGTCTCTGCCGAAGAAAGTAGGATCAGCTCCGCCTTCCTCGTGAGGGCCGTTGTCACTGGAGAAAATAACCAATGTGTTTTCGTCCAGTCCTTTTTCTTTCAGTTTTTTCAAAACTTCGCCTACGTAATAGTCCAGGCGGGTAATCATTCCGGCAAATTGGGCGTGTGTATGCGTGATGGCGTTGTATCGTGAGCTTTCGTTTCCCTTAAATTCTTTATCCGGGTTGAATTTAGCTTTGTATTCATTCAGGATAGAATCTTCCGGCTGAACGAGTTCCGCATGAGGTAAGGTGTAAGTCAATACGCCGAAAAACGGCTGTTTGCCGTCTTGCTGATCCAGCCACTCCAATGCTTTCTGGTGAATCATGTCGGCCGAATATTGCGGACGTTTCAGGTAGTCGGGACCATACATCGGATATTGGATGTTTTCATCCATCACTACACGTATCACTCCGGTGTCACCCAACGCTTTACTATAACGGTTCAGGAAATTGGGATAATAAAGATGAGCCTGAAACTGACAGATATAACCGTAGTATTCGTCTATCCCCCGTTTGTCGGGAGTGGAACAGGAACCTTCGTAACCTCCGGCCCATTTACCGAACATACCTGTGGTATAGCCGTTATCTTTCATTATCTCCGGCAGGATTACGTGGTCGGGATCATAAGGGTGTTGCCCCACTATTGAGTATTCTTTATTCTGTCCATATTCCACGATCGGTGCATTTTTCCAGTACTCCTTGTTACCTCGTACTTCACAATGGCCTGAATGTTGTCCTGTCATGAATGAAGCTCTGGAAGGGGCGCTGACGGGACTTCCTGCGTATGCTTGCGTAAAACGCATTCCTTCACCGGCCATGGCGTCTATATGAGGGGTACGGATAAATGGTTGACCGTAGCATCCTAAGTCTCCATATCCCATATCGTCACAAAGGATGAAGAGGATATTGGGCTGGGTATTTTTTTTCTGTCCGTTGGCAGATAGGGTAGATAGGAGCAGGGCACTGCCTATCAACGGGATTGATTGATAATTCATGATATTGTTGTCATTAAAATAAAAGCGTTTCAGTGTTTCATATCTGGAATTATTTCCCGATTAAGTCCTTTCCTTCGCGTACGCTTTGAAGGATACTTTGCAGTTCTGCCACTTTCTCCGGCATATTCTTTGCATAGTTGGTTACCTCTTTCACTTCTTTCATCTTATAAAGCTGGGGTTCTTTAGAGTTTCCGGTTTCTATCTTCGGTCCCCATTGAATCATTTTCGGTCCGTCATTCGGTTCGATGTATTTCCAGTCTTTGGTGCGGACAGAAAGCGTGTGATTAGAAGCCTGCTCTATTACCCACGGGCGGTCTGTCTTTTCTTTACCCAGCCAACTTCCCAGATAGTTGTAACTATCCGGTGCGGTATTCTTAGGCATCGTAGCTCCGGTCAGGGAAGCGAGAGAGGCGAGCCAGTCCACTTGTGAAACCAATAAGTCTGAAGTCATTCCTTTTTTTACTCCTGCAGGCCAGCTGACGATGGCAGGAATACGGGTTCCTCCTTCAAAGGCACTATATTTGTTGCCCCGTAGTGGTCCCGCAGGACTATGACCGTTGAGTAGTTCTTCTGCTTTGTCATCGTATCCGTCGTCTACTACCGGGCCGTTGTCACTTGAAAGAATAATGAGTGTATTTTCTCTTAATCCCAGTTTTTCGAGTGTATTCAGGATTTCACCGACACAATAATCGAACTGTACGATAGCGTCGCCTCTTAATCCCATCGGATTTTTTCCTCTGAAACGGTCGTGAGGAAAGCGGGGCACATGTACGTCATTGGTGGCAAAGTAGAGAAAGAAAGGTTTGTTTTGGTTTTCCTCGATGAATTGAATGGCGTGTGTGGTAAGTGAATCAGCAATGTTTTCGTCTTTCCAGAGTGCCTTTCCACCGCCTTTCATAAAACCGATGCGTGAAATTCCATTAACGATCGACATGTCGTGACCGTGACTTGGCTTGAGGTTATAAAGTAATTCAGGATTACTTTTTCCGGTTGGTTCACCCTCGAAGTTCTTTTGATAACTGACTTCGATGGGAGCACTCGGATCATAGTTGGCTACTTTCCCGTTTTCGATGTACACACAGGGTACACGGTCGGCTGTGGCTGCCATAATGTAATGATAGTCGAAACCTAAATCGCCCAGTGCGCACGGTAACGGAGCATTCCAGTCTTGAGTGGCGGTTTGATCTCCGAGTCCCAGATGCCATTTGCCTACTGCGGCAGTGGTGTAACCGACACTTTTGAACATATCTGCCATGGTGTATTGTTCGGGGCGGATAATCATTCCGGCATTTCCTGCCGCTACATCCGTTCCTTCTTTGCGCCATGCGTATTCTCCGGTTAGCATGGAGTAGCGGGAAGGGGTGCTGGTGGCGGCTGTTGCATGAGCATTGGTGAAAAGGATTCCCGATTTTGCCAGTTGGTTGACGTTGGGTGTCTGTACGTTTTTAGCTCCGTAACATTCCAGATCGCCGTAGCCGAGATCGTCGGCGTAGATAAATACAACGTTGGGTGTTTTTGACTTTGTCGGTGTGGTGTTTTCCGGTGCTTTGTTGGCGGCTGTTGCAGCACAGGCAACAGAGGATACAAGGGTTAGAATGAAAGGTTGTTTCATTGGTTTTGGGGGTTAAGTGTGTTATTATTAGTAGAAAAAGATGTGCCTGTTCTTTGCCGGACACATCTTTTTCATCGTCTGTTTAACTTAATTCAATGATTTCCTCATTGCAGTTCGTCAGTTTTTCTATTCCTTCGTTGGTCACTACCCAAGAGTTCTCGATACCTACGGGACCTACACCCGGAATAACGATTTTCGGTTCGAGGGCAAAGACCATACCCGGTTCTAATTGTTGCTTTATGCGGGGAGCCAGTACCGGAGCTTCGTTAATTTCAAGCCCGATGCCGTGACCGATAAATTTGGCTTGTTGTCCTGTTCCCATAAATTTGTCGGCAAATCCGGCTGTTTTGACCACTTCGACTGCTGTGTCGTAAAGCACTTCACAGGCAATACCCGGTCTGGCAATGGAAGCAATTTTTTCCTGGATATCCAGACAAACCTGATGGGCGGTGTAAGCTTCTTCGGGCAGTTTGCCGATAGAGAATACACGGCTCATATCGTTCATGTAGCCGTTGAAGTTGCCACCTAAGTCCACCATAACGCTTTGTCCCTCTTTTAACGGAGTTTTATTTGCTCCTCCCGGCAAGGCAGGATCAAGTCCCTGACCGCCTAAGGCAAAATCATAAGGAGAGGGGTAACCGGCATTATCTCCGGTCAGTACGCTACCCATGAATATTTCCATACTGCGTCCGAATACCCGGAAAATTCCGAGGCAACCTTGCAGGCGCATCAGGCGTTCTATTTCGATGGAAAATTCAATGTCCGTCATACCGGGACGATAAACACCAGGAATCTGCTCATAAGCCTTTGCATGAGCAATGCCGGAGCGGCGGAACATTTCAATTTCTACAGGTGTTTTCACGCTGCGTGCCTGGCGAATCAACGGGGTACCATTTACCACTTCCGTTTCCGGGAAGAGACTGGCCAGACGACAATATTCCGTATAAGGAAGTTCGTCACCTTCTAACATCAGTTTGGTTGGCATCGGTAATCCTTGTTCTTTCAGCAGATCAACAATTTGTTCCGGTTTGCGGATAGAGAATGAGTGCTCTCCTGTGATGTTATTAGGACGTTTAAAAAATAATAGTGCAGGCGAATGAAGGGGGAGGTAAAGATAGCCACTGACTACACAGCCATACGTGTAAATTAAATTTGCATTACACGTGATAAGTGCGGCATCAATGCCCTGCGACACCATCAGACTGCGAATCTTGTCACGGCGAAATTTCAATTCGGGTTGTAGCATTTTTTATTTATTACTTGATTATTAATTACAAAACCAATAATGGTAAATTATTAGTTGTGAGTTGTTTATCGCATATAACAAATTCACAAACTATTATTTAACCTATCATGCTACAAAGATAATTAATTCCAGCGAAAATAATGTTAATCTCAAAAAAAATAGCGCTACCCGCGTCCTGTCACAGGAGACGAGCAGCGCAAACCACAAATACAAATACAACTAAACAAAGTCTTCTAAATAACGCCTTGCCCCATCATTGCGTGAGCTACTTTCATAAATCCGGCAATGTTGGCACCCTTCACATAATTAATGTATCCGTCGGGTTCCGTGCCGTATTTCACGCATTGTGCATGGATGCCGTGCATGATTGCATGGAGTTTTTCGTCCACTTCGGCAGCACTCCAGCTAAGGTGCATTGCGTTTTGAGACATTTCCAAGCCGGAAGTGGCTACACCACCTGCGTTGACCGCTTTACCCGGAGCGTACATCGTCTTATGTTCAATGAAAAGATCGATAGCTTCAGGGGTACATCCCATATTGGAAATTTCTCCGACGCAAAGTACGTCATTTTTTATGAGATTTTGAGCATCTTCTCCATTTAATTCGTTCTGGGTGGCGCAAGGAAGTGCGATGTCTGCTTTCACTTCCCACGGGCGTTTTCCTTCTACGAAGGTTGCGTTCGGATACTGTTCAGCATAAGGAGCCACAATATCGTTACCCGAAGAACGAAGTTCGAGCATATAGTCTATCTTCTCGCCGCTGATACCATCCGGATCGTAGATATATCCGTCCGGACCGGAAATCGTAATCACTTTTGCACCCAGTTCGGTAGCTTTAGTAGCTGCTCCCCAGGCAACGTTGCCGAAACCGGAGATTGCCACTGTCTTACCTTTTATATCAATCCCTTTTGCCTGAAGCATCTGGTTGACAAAATACAGTCCTCCGAAACCAGTAGCTTCCGGACGAATCAATGAACCGCCGAATTCCAATCCTTTGCCGGTGAATGTACCGGTAAATTCACGAGTCAGTTTTTTGTACATGCCGAACATATAGCCCACTTCACGTCCTCCTACGCCGATGTCACCGGCAGGCACATCCATGTCCGGTCCGAGATGACGCCACAACTCCAGCATAAATGCCTGGCAGAAACGCATGATTTCAGCATCACTCTTTCCGCGTGGAGAGAAATCGGAACCGCCTTTACCGCCACCCATAGGCAAGGTAGTCAGTGCATTCTTGAATGTTTGTTCGAAACCGAGGAACTTCAAAATGGAAAGATTAACGGATGCATGAAAACGGATACCACCTTTATATGGGCCTATCGCATTATTGAATTGTACACGATAACCGAGGTTGGTCTGCACCTCACCTTTATCATCCACCCACGTCACACGGAAAGTGAAGATACGATCAGGTTCTACCAATCTTTCTATGATTTTAGCTTTTTCAAATTCAGGATGTTGATTGTATATATCTTCGATAGAAAGAAGAACTTCCTTCACTGCCTGAAGATATTCAGATTCACCGGGATGCTTAGCCTCCAAAGAGGACATGATTTTCTGGATGTTCATGATACTATATTTTAAAAGGTTAATTCTGATAAAATGTCAACTAACTCACTGCAAATATAGGAAAATTTTTCAGATGCGATTGATTTTATGCCATTATTTTGATTAAATAATGATAAAATGATAGTAGAGAAAGCATTAGGTATCAAGTATTCAGTGCTAATACTTAATACTTGATACCTGAATTTAATACTTTGTACTTTTTACTTCTTAAAATCCGGCTTCATGTCCAAATTGTACATGATGAAACCGTAGATGTCTGCCTGTTCTTCAAGTACTTTTGCCATCGGTTTGCCTGCACCGTGACCTGCTTTGCTGTCGATGCGGATCAGTGTCGGGTTTGTACCGTCGTTGTCTGCTTGCAGCGTAGCGGCAAACTTGAATGAATGGGCGGGAACCACACGGTCGTCATGGTCGGCAGTGGTCACTAGTGTTGCCGGATATTTCGTGCCCGGTTTCAGGTTGTGCAATGGAGAATAGCCTTTGAGGTATTCAAACATTTCTTTGCTGTCTTCGCTTGTTCCGTAATCGCTTGCCCAGTTCCAGCCGATAGTAAATTTATGATAGCGTAACATATCCATCACGCCTACCTGCGGAATTGCTACACGGAACAGGTCCGGACGCTGTGTCATGCAGGCACCTATCAGCAGACCACCGTTGGAGCCACCTACAATGGCGATTTTGTCTTTATTCGTATATTTTTCGTTGATAAGATATTCGGCAGCAGAGATGAAGTCGTCGAATACATTCTGCTTCTGCATCTTAGTTCCGGCTACGTGCCAGTCTTCACCGTATTCGCTGCCACCACGCAGGTTGACTTGTGCGTAGATACCGCCATTTTCGAGGAATGGGATGCGCATTGCACTGAAACCCGGGTTGAGGCTGATGCCGAAACCACCGTATCCGTAGAGGAATACAGGATTTTTGCCGTCTTTCTTCAGATCTTTCTTATAGGTAAGGAACATCGGGACTTTTACACCGTCTTTGCTGGCAAAGAATACTTGTTCCGTCACAAAATCATCCGAGTTGAACTGTACTTTCGGTGCACGGTATAGTTCGTAGGTGTTCTGGTCCATATCATATTTGTAAGTGGCACCCGGAATGGTGAATGAAGTAAATCCGAAGAAACATTCTTTATCGTCTTTGTTGCCGCTAAAGCCTACCGAACCGAGTGAAGGCAGTTGGATTTCCTGAATCTGCTTGCCGTCGAGGCCGTAAACGTATGCATGGTTCGAAGCATCTTTGTCGTAAGTAAGGAACAGTTTGCCACCGATCACTTCTGCATTTGAAAGAACGGCTTCCGATTCGGGAACGAGTTCTTTCCAGTCTTCCAGTTTCGGACGGTTGATGTCGGCTACCATGATCCGGTTTTTCGGTGCACCATAGTTAGTATAAATATAAATCTGGTCGCCGAACACTTCAATCGGGTAGTATTGGTAGTCGAGGTCGGTAGTCAGTTGGATAAAAGGAGAATTCGGATTTTTCAGGTCCCTTATAAATAAGTTGTTGCCTCTTCCGGCACCGGATTCTGTGAGGAAGAGAATACGTTCGTCTTCGCTGGTGCTGGCTGTATAGAAACGTTTCGGATAAGCCGGATTCTGATAAATCAGTTTATCTTTCGATTGCGGTTCACCTATTTTGTGATAATAGATTTTGTGCTTTTCGTTTACGTTGGAGAATTCTTTTCCTTTGGCGGGAGCATCGTAGGCGCTGTAGTAGAATCCGTCTCCTTGCCAGGCGGCACCGGTAAATTTGGCCCATTCGATGTGGTCTTCCAATAACTTGCCACTTTCAGTGTCCATGACAAATATTTCAGACCAATCCGATCCGCTGCGTGAGATACTGTAAGCGGTATATTTGCCATCGTTTGAGAAGTAAAGACCGGTCAGTGCCACTGTGCCATCGTCCGAGAGCTTGTTCGGGTCGAGGAAAACGCGAGGCTCGCCGTCCAGTGAATCCTGTACGTAGAATACACTCTGGTTTTGCAGGCCATCATTTTTACTGAAGTAATATTTGCCATGTTTCTTGATTGGCGCACTGATCTTCTCGTAATCGGCCAGTGTGGTCAATCGTTTCAACAAGTTTTCCCGGAATGGAATCTGACTTAGATACTCATTCGTTACTTTGTTTTGTGCTTCTACCCAGGCAGTAGTAGCTACACTGGTGTCATTTTCCAGCCATCTGTAAGGGTCGGGAACTTGTGTACCGAAGTACACGTCTACGGTGTCTACCTTTGCCGTCTCGGGGTAGACTAGCTTTTTCTGTTGGGGAGCGCATGACATCACCATGATTCCACTCATTAATAAAGTTACTTTTTTCATGTGAATAAAAAGTCTTTTTGAATAAACTTAAAGTTACAAATCTACAAAATAATAAGAGATAAACAAGTAAACTTTATAAAGAAGATGGTGGAAAATGAGATTTAAAGAATTAACTTTGCAAAATGTGATTCTGCAGATAGACGATTTGAAATAAGAAAGGAGAATGACTTTATGCTTAGTAAATATAAATTAAACCAGCTTTACTTCAAAGATACACAATTCGCTAACTTGATGACAAGGCGGATTTTTAACGTGTTATTAATCGCTAATCCTTACGATGCTTTCATGTTGGAGGATGACGGGCGCATTGATGAGAAGATTTTCAATGAATACACTTCTTTGTCTCTGCGCTATCCACCTCGTTTCTCGCAGGTATCTACGGAGGAGGAAGCATTGTCACAGTTGGAAAATATGTCGTTCGACCTGGTGATTTGTATGCCGAGTACGGGGGATAATGACAGTTTCGATATCGGCCGTCACATCAAAGAGAAATACGAGCATATTCCTATCGTCATACTGACTCCTTTTAGCCATGGTATTACCAAACGGATTATCAATGAAGATTTGAGTGCGTTTGAATATGTGTTCTGTTGGTTAGGCAATACCGACCTGCTGGTGTCTATTATCAAATTGATAGAGGACAAGATGAATCTGGAACACGATGTACAGGAGGTCGGTGTGCAGTTGATTCTTTTGGTGGAGGATGGTATTCGTTTCTATTCTTCTATTTTGCCGAATCTGTATAAGTTCGTGTTGAAGCAGAGTCAGGAATTCTCTACCGAAGCCTTGAATGCACACCAGCGTACGCTTCGTATGCGCGGACGTCCTAAAATAGTGTTGGCACGTACGTATCAGGAGGCGATGGAGATCTATCATAAGTATCAGAATAATATATTAGGGGTAATCACTGACGTCCGTTTCCCGAAAGTGGAACGGGGAGAGAAAGACGGTCTGGCAGGTATCAAGCTGTGTGCGGAGATACGTAAGAATGATCCGTTTGTTCCTTTGATTATTCAGTCTTCCGAATCTGAAAATTCGTCTTATGCAGCCAAGTATGGTGCCAGCTTTATCGATAAGAACTCCAAGAAGATGGACGTTGATTTGCGCCGTATCGTCTCCGATAATTTTGGTTTTGGTGATTTTATTTTCCGCAATCCGGATACCGGGGAGGAGATTGCCCGCGTCCGGAATTTGAAGGAGCTGCAAAACATTCTTTTTGCCGTACCTGCGGAATCTTTCTTATATCATATCAGCAGGAATCACGTGTCGCGTTGGTTTTATTCACGTGCCATGTTCCCGGTGGCTGAATTTTTGAAACCGATAACCTGGAATAGTCTTCAGGATGTGGATGCTCACCGTAAAATCATCTTTGAAGCCATCGTGAAGTATCGTAAGATGAAGAATCAGGGAGTTGTGGCAGTCTTTAAGCGCGACCGCTTCGACCGTTATTCTAACTTTGCCCGTATCGGGGAGGGCTCTTTGGGCGGAAAGGGGCGTGGACTGGCATTTATAGATAATATGGTGAAACGCCATCCGGAGTTTGACGAATTTGAAAATGCACGTATCGCTATTCCTAAAACGGTGGTGCTTTGCACGGATGTCTTTGATGAGTTCATGGACACCAACAATCTGTATCAGATAGCACTGTCGGATGCGGACGACGATACGATATTGCGCTATTTCTTGAAAGCGAAGTTGCCCGATAGTCTGGTCGAAGATTTTTTCACTTTCTTTGATGTAGTGAAGTCTCCGATTGCCATTCGTTCTTCTTCCTTGTTGGAAGATTCCCATTATCAGCCGTTTGCCGGAATCTATAACACCTATATGATTCCTTATCTGGACGACCGCTATGAGATGTTGCGTATGCTTTCCGATGCCATCAAAGGAGTGTATGCTTCGGTCTATTTCCGGGATAGCAAAGCCTATATGCAAGCCACATCGAATGTCATCGATCAGGAAAAAATGGCTGTTATCTTACAGGAGGTAGTTGGAAATCAATATGGCGACCGCTATTATCCTTCCATGTCCCTGTCTCTTATACACATCAGACGCTGCCGACGAACTCTAGGGTGTAGATCTC
>ENA-OXFN01000134-OXFN01000134.1-human-gut-metagenome-genome-assembly--contig:-NODE-134-length-39788-cov-9.74261_pt1 | contig 39788 bp, 27 predicted proteins | sample MGYA00249366_ERZ652265 | MGnify/ENA primary metagenome ERZ652265 (study PRJEB26925, sample SAMN05826980) | human gut metagenome | biome: ENVO:2100002; feature: ENVO:00000062; material: ENVO:00002003... | reverse complement strand
CAAAAATGATAAATAACTATTTAGAAAGGCAAATTAAGGAAAATTTTCCTTATCAGCCAACTTTAGAGCAGGAAATTGCTGTAAAATCTCTTTCAGAGTTTCTGCTGTCCACACTGGCAGATGAAGTCTTTATCTTAAGAGGCTATGCTGGTACTGGTAAAACATCGTTGGTAGGGGCATTGGTGAAAACGATGGATCAGCTGCAGCAGAAATCTGTATTGTTGGCTCCTACAGGACGTGCGGCAAAAGTTTTTTCAGCGTATGCAGGACATCCGGCTTTTACTATTCATAAAAAAATATATAGACAACAATCTTTTTCTAATGAGCTTAGTAACTTTTCGATCAATGACAATTTAGCTACCAATACATTGTTTATTGTCGACGAGGCTTCCATGATTTCAAATGAAGGACTGTCGGGCAGTATGTTTGGAACAGGACGTTTATTGGATGATTTGGTGCAATTTGTGTATTCGGGACAAGGTTGCCGGCTCTTGTTGATGGGAGATACAGCACAGCTTCCCCCGGTAGGTGAGGAGTTGAGTCCTGCGCTTTTTGCTGATGCATTGAAAGGTTATGGACTTGAAGTACGTGAGATTGATCTTACCCAAGTGGTTCGCCAGGTGCAAGAATCCGGAATATTGTGGAATGCCACGCAGTTGAGGCAACTGATAGCGGAGGATGATTGTTATTCCTTACCTAAGATAAAAATAACAGGTTTTCCTGATATTAAACTGGTACCCGGAACTGAACTGATAGAAGAACTGACTAATTGTTACGATCATGATGGTATGGATGAAACGATTGTTGTCTGTCGATCTAATAAACGTGCGAACTTATATAATAATGGAATACGTGCACAAATTCTTTGGCGTGAAGATGAATTGAACACTGGAGATATGTTGATGATAGCCAAAAATAATTATTATTGGACAGAGAAATATAAGGAGATGGATTTTATCGCTAATGGAGAAATTGCAGTTGTCCGACGTGTTCGTCGAACTCGTGAAATATACGGTTTTCGTTTTGCCGAAGTCACTCTCCGCTTTCCCGACCAGAATGATTTTGAATTGGATGCGAATCTATTATTAGACACTTTACATTCGGACTCACCCGCATTGCCGAAAGAAGACAATGACCGATTGTTCTATACGGTACTTGAGGATTATATAGATATTCCAAACAAAAGAGACCGGATGAAAAAGATGAAAGCTGATCCGCATTACAATGCTTTGCAGGTGAAATATGCCTATGCAATAACCTGTCATAAAGCGCAAGGCGGACAGTGGCAGAATGTATTTTTAGATCAGGGGTATATGACGGATGAGTACTTGACTCCGGATTATTTCCGGTGGTTGTATACAGCTTTTACTCGGGCGACGAAGACATTGTATTTGGTGAATTATCCGAAAGAGCAGGTGGAATAGATGGTTGGAATCACTAGTGTCCCGTTAAAATCGGGACGAGTTATTAATTAATCAAATAATCCCGGAATAAGGGGATTAAATTGTTCTTTGACATCATTGAAATTAGTCTTATTAAACAGCTCTTGTAAATGCGTTTTATCTGTTAATGAGATGCTAAGAATCTGCAAGACCTCATAAGTTGAACGATTCAGTTGCATATCATATTGTACAATAGCTACTAAACAATAGGTGATGATAGCAACACTAATCTGTATTCGAACCGCATTCTCGGTAGTACCCCAGAACCTTTTTATCTTAAGGTGTTGTTTCAGCCATTTGAAGAAAAGTTCCACGAACCATCTTTTCTTATAAAGATTGGCAATATCAAGTGCAGATATGTGTTTGGCATTCGTCAGGAATGTGAATTCACGATCATCCTCTTTATCATAGAAACGGATGACTCTGAATGATTCAGGATACTTCTTTTCAGAAGTGTACCCTATCAGTTTCACTTCCGCATCTGAAAGGATATTCTTCGGCATTCTACGCTTCCATTTACAGAACTTGCATTTCAGATTAGACTTCGCTCTGACTACAAAGAAAGAACCTGTAAGATGAATCCGATAAAGTTCTTTAAACGAGTCATACGCTCTGTCAAATATATAATAAGCATTTGGCTCATAATTAATTGCGGACATTTCTGTTGAATCATGCCTGGATGCTGTAGTTACTGTATAAAAGGCTGGAAGTTGTGCTTCTATGTCATAAAGGACATGAGCCTTAACTCCACCTTTTTTCTTACGGAACTTCGCCCAAGGGAATGTAGCCAAACATAAAGGAATCGTAGTGGAATCAAACGCATACTTCCTTCCTGGAATATCCAAGATGTGAGTCGATCGTTTTTCACATGCTTCCTTCATCATATAGAAAGCAAAATCTTCGAAGATTCTGTAATCCCGATTCTGATTGGCAGATGCAAGCGTAGTTTTGGCAATGGGCTCACGACCCAATCCCAAATGATAACGCTTTCCTTGATGTGCTTCCAAAGCTACAATCAAGTCACGAAGACTTTCACGATTACTGAGTTGACCGAACATCATTGCAAGTAACTGACTCCAGCAAGTGAAATGTTTCACATAACGATTGCCATCATACTTGTCTACAAGTCTTCTGAACTTATCATTGTTCAAGAATTCTACTAACTGAGCGAAAACATATTTATCTTGGTTCATTTGAGGTCACCTTAATTGACCTCAAAGGTATGATTTCAAATCGTCGCGCCTAAAAAGTAGTATCTAATAGACTATATTTCAATTATTTCAAAGAACTATTTATCCACTTTTACGGGACAGTAATGGGTTGGAATATAAAGTATGAAATCAGTAAGTTTGAAATCAATTGATTTCATATTTGTTGATTTCATACTTTATTCCTATTTTTGCATCAAAACAGATGAATATGGAAACTCCTTTCTTATATGGGCGAATAGCTGAAAACGAGAATTTTACGAATCGTAGGAATGAAACAGAGTTCTTAAAGAAAAACTTTAAAGGGCTGATAAATACTGTTATTATATCTCCTCGCCGTTGGGGAAAGACGTCTTTGGTGCATAAAGTCGCTAAATTGATATCTGAGGAAGAAAAGAATGTCATCATTTGTCAGGTTGATATTTTTAATTGTCGTACAGAAGAAGAGTTTTATACTGTTTTTGCAAATTCTTTATTAAAATCTACCACTACTGTTTGGGAAGAATTTGTTGGTGGGGTAAAGAAATACTTGGGACGACTGGCTCCTATAGTTTCTATATCTGATGCAACTCAAACTTATGAACTTTCGTTTGGTATTGATTTTAAGGACAGTCGTTTGTCTTATGATGAAATTTTGGATTTGCCTCAGGTGATTGCTAATGATACGAAAAAAAGGATTGTTGTTTGTATTGACGAGTTTCAAAATATCAATGAGTATGAAGAGCCATTGGCTTTTCAACGTAAACTGCGTTCCCATTGGCAAAAGCATACTTCAGTTTGTTATTGTTTGTATGGTAGTAAGCGGCATATGTTGCTGAATATATTTAATAACTATGGTATGCCATTTTATAAATTTGGTGATATTCTTTTTCTTTCAAAGATAGAACATGCGGAGTGGGTTACTTTTATTTCTGAACGTTTCGCTGATACGGGAAAACAGATCTCAACAGAATTGGCAGGACTTATTGCCGATAAGATGAAAAATCATCCTTACTATACTCAACAATTAAGTCAACAAGTTTGGTTTCGTACGCCGGATAGTGGTTGTACGAAAGAAATTGTTGAAGAGGCTTTTAATAGCTTGATTGCTCAATTGAGTCTGTTATTTGCTAATGTTGTTGATTCATTGACACCCAAACAAATTAATTTTTTGCTTGCAGTAGCCGACAGCGTTTCTAATTTTTCATCAAAAGGAGTATTGACTAAGTATAAATTGGGTACATCTGCCAATATTAAAAATTTGCGTAAGGCAACATTGGAAAAGGATTTAATTGATGTATTGCCTGGAAATATCGTTGAAATTCAAGATCCTGCATTTGAATACTGGTTGAAATATGTGTATAGATAGTAAGAGGTATTATTACGTCAATTAAAAAATGAAAACCGCAATATTAATGTCTGCTTACTTTAATATTGCGGTTTTTCCTTATCTTCATAAGGATTGGCATGATGCCTTTATTGGCAGCCTTTATGATTTATACCTATTGAACACTGTTCGTTAAATCATTTACGTTCAATTTTGTATTCGGTAGCAAGTTCCAAGTTTGGGATAGTTTGGTCAGGTTTCAGGTAAAGAGTCTCTACATATTTTCCATTAAATTTGAAAGTATGCAATGCCGGACATTGAGTCAGGTCAATACGTTCGACATAATCGCTACTTGGACGTTGTACTTTCATGTTGATTGCTTGAAGGTTATCACTGATAAACACTAAATCCTTACAACCGGAACCGAAATATCTGGCGGATAATAAATCAAATGAAGTGATTGGATTATTTCCAAAATTGAATTCTTTTATATAAATAGTGGCAGTATTTGTAATTGTCAGTGACGTTACTTTATGCAACTTGGATATGTCTACTTTTTTTAAATAACTGCTACCTTTTATCTGTATGGTAGTCAGGTTGGGGAAGTATTCCAATCCGTTGAGGTCATCTATCGTTTCTGTACAAGCAAATTCGGTTGCTTTCATTCCGTCTTCTGTAATGATACATTCATTGGCGGCTAATCTCACTAACCATCCGTTTGTTTCGGCATATTCTGCGATAACACTGTTTGAAATAGATGCAACTGGTGTATTCGGATCTACTTGGACGATACTGATTTCTGCATTTTTCAAACTGTTTTCCACACGGACAGAACCGACTCTGGCATTTGATGCAGCCAAAAGTTTGTAGGATAATGTGCTGGTTGTTATACCTCTGTCATCTGTTTGCTCCTTGGAAATCGTTTGATTAGTAATCCATTCTGCGCCGCTTACAACTGAAGGCGTATACTCGAGATTACTTTCTACCGTGAAGGAAATAGTTTGTTCCGATAAATCATATTTCTGCGATGTCTCTGACGGGGTGATTGTAAAGTAGGGTACACAGGCTTGTGTGATATTTACTACTATCGGTTCGTCAAGAAGCGGACTTTCCAAAGTAACGTCGGCTGAACGGATTTTGTATGTCTCGTTTTCGGCAACAGAGAACAATAGTGTTGTTTTACCGATAAATTCGCTTTGTTTTTCTAATGTCAGCCACTCCTTGCTGTCATCGCTGTAAGTAATGGTAAGATCGGAAACATTACTTTCAAACTTGATAGACACATCACTTTTCTTTCGGGGCAAATCGATTTTTTGGTCGGTTAGTAAGTCTACAGCATATACAGGGGAACATTCCACTTGTAAGGGGGCTACTGTAGAACCAACGAAGAATTTGAAAGTTGCAGTGCGGATTTCATCCAACGAGTTGGGATCAATGGTGAATGTAACTTCGTCTCCACTTTTTCCTGATGTAGCTGATGGGTGTGCCCAGTCGTATGTGCCTGCTAATCTCCAGTCGTTCGAACTTGTGACGGTTACGGCGACTTCGCCTCCTAAACCGTTTATTTTTATTTCATTCGTTGATAATGAAAGCGAGTCATTCATTTCATTTACCGGTTCGTCGCTATCAGAACAACCCCACAGAAAGAGGGTTGCTGACAATACTATCGATATTCTTTTTAATAGATTCATTTTATGTATTTTATTTAAGCGTTAAAAGAGTAATATATTAGCGTGCTGTACGAACAGTACTGTTTTTGGGATAATAATAGCTTGGACGTATAAGGTTCTCGTCATACAATCCTAAGCAAACATTCTCGCAATATTTTAGCTGGTCTTTTTTTTCTGCGTCCGAAATGTATTTAGGAGGATTCGGAGAGAAAAACATATAATAACCGTATCCTGCATTTTTTTTGGAACGTGCGGTACTGGTACTTGTATCTCCTCTATCTCGAAAAAGTTCAATAGACATACCTGCACATTGTTTTAATGTCATGCCTATGCCGGGTTGTTCGGTTCTATTGTAATCCGCTACGGAATAGTCGCAATATTGTCCTGGTTCTACACCGTCAATGATTTTTAGATTTCGGGCATACAAACTTCCCAAACTATACAATGATACAACTTTTTCCGGCATAGCTTTCTTACATTCATACATTAAGCGAGAACCAGCTTCTACAGAGCGCTCCGCCAGCCAAGGATTGGAAAGCACCGGATTATTCGAATATTCATCGTCAAAAGCTACACCATCCAAGTTATATCCACGACAATAAGCGGCTATTTCACGGGCAAACTCTTTGGCTCCCATTTCCGAAAGTTGGGCTACGCCTGCTTGGTCATGATTTCCCAAGATACTGATGATAACCTTCATGCCAGCTTTGCGAAGTGGTTGGAGATACTCATCATTGTGGTCGAGTAGGAATTGTACATTATCGTTGTTAGATATATATACTCGTTGTTTTTTGGCATCCCAGTTTATATTGGCTGCAAAAAGAACTACGTCATCAAAGAAATATTTGCCACTGGCTGTTTTGAATTCTAATGCATTAAGAGGATTTGCATCATTCACTTCAAAGTAAATTACGGTTTTTACAGCATCTTCTCCTTTGTCATGATTGGCTTTATGACGACAATCCTGTACTAACAATACCATATGTTTGGACATTTCGGAAAATGAGATACTTTCGGTCGGTGAAGTTGCAGACAATGGGACGATGTACGTTTTATCTTCTTCCATGCCTTCAAAAGCAGTAAGTGTTACTTTCAGACCGGGAGTTGTCGTGTCATCCGGTGCGAGCAGACAAGCACCGTTGTTGGTGATTGTTACATTTTCTGCAGGAAACATTTCGAAATCCGTATTGTGGATGGCATTGTAGGTGGTTACATAGGATTCGTCTACAGTAATTGTTACATCTATTCCCGTTTTCGGTTGTTTAGAAAGACGGAATACAATATCAGTTGATTGTTCGTCATTGCGCAGTTCCACTATTGAGTTATTTTTGTTAGTGGTTGCATCAAGTAACATGCCGTTGATTTGTGTGGCAGAAAGATAAGCGCTTTCATCTGCTGTAAATTCAAGTTCTTCATCACAGGATGTAAAAAGTCCTGTGGTAAATACTACCAATGGTAAAAAAGCATATTTAATGTGGTTTATCATATTCATATTCTGTTAAAAGATTATTTGTAAAGAGGTAACAGGTTATTTTTCGGGTAAGGTAACGAATTCCCATTTTGGAAGATTCTCGATGGTCAAGTTATACCCGCTTGCGCTGTGGTCTTTCACTGTTTGTCCTTCACCTTCATCAAATTTCCAGTATGCTATCAAGCCTTCTGAGGCAGGATCTGCAGTATAGAAATGATTGACAGCTTGAATTTCTTCGGCTGTAAGAGCACGGTTCCAAATACGCACTTCGGCTACAGAACCGTTGAAGAAACGTTGTTCATTGTAAGAATATCCAATCCAGAAACAGCGTGCTTGTCCACCGCTTTCGTCCGAATGTTTGGTTCCTAAGCTGACTGTGTTCAATCTTGAGAATTTATTTGAGGCTTTTTCTATTCCGTCAATATATATCTTTGCCTCTCCTTCCTTGAAGGTGACAGCCACGTGATACCATTTGTTGCTGTCAAACTGTAAGTCGGAATTGGTAAGATTGCCGTTAGAGGTAGCGAGTTGAAGCTGGTTGGAAGGTACGCCTGCGTCACCGATACGAAGTAGATACTTGCCTTCGATACCCATCAGTGTGCTTACCTCATTTTTGAGTTGAGAGGCTTTAAAGAGTAGCTCCAGTGTATTTTCTTTCATGTTATTGAATCTTTCATCATTGTTGAAGTCCGGGTAGGCACGATTTTCGTTTAGGTTGCACACTACGTTGATAAGTGAGGCTCCATGAAACACATAGTAATAATTCTTAGCGCTTTGCAGTACTTTGATTCCTTCGACAGATTGGATGGTGACGGGCAATACATAAGTAAGGTCTGCGTCCAGTTCTCCCGTATTGATAAATTGGATAGGTAGTATGTTGCTGGAAACAGCACCGGCTTTAATGGTCACTTTGTTCTCTTCCATTACATAATGTGTTTCGGGAAGTAGTATGGCTGTGTCATCGTAATATGCACTCCGGTAGGTATCCAATAATTCCGGTGCCGGTGTCATTGTTACTTTGATATCATGTGCTTCCGGTTTGGCTATTTCCACTGAAAGTCCTTTTACTATATTGGTGTCTCCTGCCTTAAACAAGATTTCCTGAGTGAAGGCTGTTGTGGAAAGGAAAAGTTTATTGTCGTAATGCTGTTCGTCTTCATTACTCTGACATCCAGTCAAGGTGATGGAGAAAGCGATGAACATCATCATTATTAATTTATTCAGTTTCATAACTTGTTTTTTATTTAGCGGTTGGACTAAGGATATTAATTGCTTCTCTGACGTTGGGGTATATTTTTGCGGGATTGAAATAATCCTGCTCTACTCCATCCACAGAGATTCCGGCTTTTATATAATTGGGTACTTCTTGCAGCGTCCATTCGGCAGCGGCAACGATGGCAGATCTCCCATCCACCACACCATATTGGTCACCCATGTTGCTGAGATATGGAGTGGTTACTCCCATAATAAAGCGGTCGGTCGGTACGCCTTTGGCGGATGCCATCAGTACGAGATAAGACATTTCGTAGAGATTTTTGGCACTGTGGGCGTTGACAATGACATACTTGCTTTCTACCAATATCTCTTTACCGATGACGTTTTGCGGACTTCCTTTGAAGATGAGTTCTTTGTCCGCATGGTCAACTTTCCATTCTGTCAATAAGTTGAAGAATGCGCCTTGGCGTGCTGTTTCGGCAGCTGTCTTTTCTTCATCCTGCAACAGGGAGTTGAGGTCGAAGCCGGTGAAGTTCATCACTATACCATCTGTTCCCAGTGCATTGATGGCATCCAATTGCCTGGCTGTTTCTTTTTTACAGTATTCGATGAAACGCCGTGCGTTGACAATAGCCGGATCTTCATCTGTTGTTTCGTCTTCACTCTCCGATTCGTCATTACTTTCCGGTTCGATCCCTTCCTCGGGAGTTTCCGCATTGGCAGCATCTTCCGCTTCTTTTTGAAGAATGGCTTGCCATGCACTTTCGATGGCGTCAAAGTCTACCAATCCTACTACTTTCGTGCCTTTTTTGCGAACTTCATCCATTTCAGTGATATGCATCTCGTTCACGTCGAAGATGTTATTCAGGCAGATATAATCTACGCTATCGGGCAGTGCCGTGAGGTGTTGGCTTTGATTGGCAGGGGCAGTGCTAAGGTTGTTCACGGAAACCATGACAATGGAATGTTTACTGGCTTTGAAATCATTGAGTGATTCCAGGTATTGGGCGTATAGTTTCGGATTCTGCTCTTCGATGGAAGGGTAACGGAGAGTAATGCTTTCCGGTTCTGTCCATTCCGAGCATGCCGCCAGCATCATCGGGCAGGCGATGAGTGCAGGAAGTGTATATTTGAATATTTTTTTCATATTATTATAGTATAAAATAGTTTTTTGCTTATAAAGTTTGACTTACTACTAAGTTCCCTAAAGACTTGGTGTATAATTCAGGATTTTGCATCTCTGATATTACATTGATAAATATATTATTCATACAATATTGAATGATTAAAGGTCAGTCACTAAGGTTTACATGCCCACCATAAATCAGTAGCCATATTATCTGCTCTCTTCAGATAATTGTTAACAGCATATTGTACATTGACTGTATTGTCTATATATTCTGCAGACGGATAAGGCATACGACGTGCTCCTTTTTTATTATCCACAGTTCCACCACTCATGTTGCCTTCGTCAGTAGTCGGAATCAATTTAGGATAACCTGTACGGCGATAATCCGCCCATGCTTCATTTCCTAACATCCAATTGGCTATCCATTTCTGAGTAATGATCCGTTCCTGTTTCACTTCATCAGTAGAAGACTCATCCCATTTTATCGTTATTGTTGAAAGCTGAGAATTGTATGGGTTGAGTCCGGAAGGATCTGTATAGGTGGTTGGTATCTTGCTTTCATCATTCAAATATTCTTCAGGGTTACCAGCGCTCCATTGTTCAAATGAAAGACGTATTCCTTGATTATAGAAATCACGTGCTTCTCCTCCCATATCAAACTTGAATATAGCTTTTCCTTCAGCTCTTAGAAAAGCAACTTCTGCTGCATTCATCCAAAGGATGGGATCGGAAGCTGAGATTTTTATCTTGGAATAGTTTATAAAATAATCTTTCGCTTTTTCAAGGTTAATGCCTCGACGCAATCCGACATATTCTTGGTCTTCCCAACCGGATTTCTCAAAATAAGCAGCACGACGTGCATCTGCATAACCATTCATATAGCAGACAATATCTGCTGCTACATGACTGTCACCACCACTTGTTTCTTCGTTATATCGAACTGCCGTATACAGTGGATTAGGTATTGTACCGAAATAATTCCATTTAGCATTATCCTCATTGGATTCTATTACACCAAATTCATGTTTTACTGCACTTTCGGCCATCTCTTGAGCTAATTTTTTATTAGCATAGGAAATCCGGATAGCTAAACGTAGTTTTAGTGAATTGGCAAACTTAATCCATTTTGGTACATTTCCGCCATATACGTAGTCTGCAGTAGCCACAAGAGCCGAACCGCTATTTTTTGTCAGGATTTCTATTGCATGATTCAACTCCTCAAAGAACTTATTATAAACTTCCTCTTGAGAATCGTAAGGAATGGTTATTTTTCCGTCTGCTCCAATTTTAGAATAAGGTATAGGACCATAAGTATCGGTCACACGACTCATTGCCGCTACTTTTATAATTTCAGCAATGGCATAAGGAACCGGATTGTTAGTAGCTTCAGATACACTTTTTACTGTTGGCAAGTTACTATATAGAACCGGGATAACTTTATCACTTTTCAAGAACACCCTTGTCCAGTCATCTGTCGGATTGAAATTGGAAATTGTAAATGCCCATGCACTCTTGGAGTCGGCAAAATACCCTCCACATGGTCCTCCCAGCAAACAATCTGTAAACTGTGCTGTATTAACATCACTAGATACAACACAACCAGCTAAATTGCTCATTGCAGAACCCAAAGCGTAATCATCAGCTGCTAAACTTCCCGGTTGATATGGATTGGAGTTTATATCCATATATTGACTAGTACAAGATATGAAAGATATGGTCAATGCCCCCAAAAACAGTTTATTTATTATATTATTTCTCATATTAATGCATTGTTTAGAATTTGAAACTTAGACTAAATCCTATATTGCGTAAAGACGGCATCATAAAGTAGTCTATTCCTTGATAGAAGTTATCTGTAGAAGCAATACTTTCCGGATCGAACGGCGCTTTATTGTAAATCATCCAAAGATTACGCCCAATCATAGATATTTTAATGTCGCAAATATTATGTAACATCTTCCGAGGGAAAGTATATCCTAATGATACTTCTTGCAAACGGACATTAGTTGCAGAATAGGTGTAATATTGTGGAACTGAAGTTCCGCCACCGATAATTCCATACCATGTTTCCGGATTAACGCAATCATTGCCGTTGACGAGCACATATCCATGATCTCTAGCTTCAGCAGTTGCCTCAGAAACACCGTAATAATCAAGCATGGCTTGTGTTCGTGAGAATACAACTCCTCCCAAACGTGCAGAAACAAGGAAACCAGCATTAAAATTATTCCAGCTAAAATTATTACGCCAAGCCAAATTACCTTTGGGTAATACACTTCCTAGCTTTATATACTTTTTAGGGTCCTTGATTGTCTCGGTTGTCATTTTACCAGCTTGATCAATGTATATTTTATTATTAGTATCCCGTTTTAAATCAATAAAAGAATACAAGTCGCCCATACTGCCACCTTCCTTTAATAAGAAACGAGCTTCACCTAAACCTCCCATGTTGAGTGTGCCAATAGAGAAGTTTTCTCCTGTGATAGGATTAATAGCGTCGCTGGCCAAAGTTAAGATTTTATTTCTATTCATAGAAAATGTGAAGCCGGTGTCCCAACTGAATTTATTCCATGTATTTTTATATCCTAATGAAAGCTCGATACCTTGATTACGTACCGCTCCTGTTTGAATATACATAGCTGACCATCCACTGACTGGCAACTGCGGATTAAATGTCTGATTCATTGTTTTAGCATTATAATATGTAATGTCTAAATCAAAATTCTTCAAGAAGCGCATGGTTAATCCGACCTCAAATGATTGAGTTCGTTCTGGTTTCAAATTATATAAAGGATATTGGGTCATGATACTCCATTGAGCTGAGTTAGCAGTCCATTCATAACGAGGATTGGCCAAATATCTTCCGAAAGCACTACCTACAGATGCCCAGGAACCACGTAGTTTCATATAAGACAGATAATCTTTATTCAACTTTGGCATTAGTTCAGAAAGAACCACAGAAGCACCGACTGACGGGTAGAAAAAAGATTTGCTTTTCGAATTTGGTCCAGCTAACTGTGAGGGCCAGTCATTACGTCCTGTTAAAGTTATATAGTAGGTACTTTTATATCCTAATTCGGCAGAAGCAAATATAGATTGAGTCTGCTCTCTCCACCCCTCTTGCATACGTTCTGTTTTGCTAGGACTTAAATTTTGTATAGCAAAGAAGTTGGTTAAGCCTACAGTTTCACCTTTAAATGAATCGGTACCATCAGCAATCGGACCACGTACTTTCATTGCATCAGAACGTATATCGGAGAAAGAACCACCAACGTTTGCCTGCAATGAAATGGTTTCACCAAACATTTTATTAACATTCACAAGGAAGTCTGCATACAACTGCTTATCATTTGTTCGGGTAATTCCGTATAAGCCGCGAGACGACTTTTCCGTCAATTGAGTATTGGTGGAAGCATAGAACTTCTCTGTATAATCATTATTAGAATTATCCAAACGAACGCGACCGGAAACGCTCAACCAATCTAATATCTGATAACTTAAATTAGCATTCAGCATATAACGGTCTTTTTTGTTCTCACGCAGATTGCGATAATTCACCCAATATGGATTCTGCATAGTCATGGCCTCATCACCAACGGGCCAATATTGAGTATAAATCTTGCGAGCAGGGTCGTAACGTTCGTACATACTAATATCTTCCCAGTCATTGCCACGCGGAAATAAATAAGCTCCTACTAACGGGTTATTATACGTACCTTGGTTCGTCATATTTCTATCATTTTGTAGAATATAACTTGCTCCGAAATCCAATGTCATTTTATCATCCAAAAAAGATGTTGTATTTCGGACTGTAAAGTTATAACGATTGTACTTGTTATTAGGAACAATACCTTTTGAATTTACGGCTGCTGCTGAAGCATATGTCTGATTTTTCTCTGTTCCGGTAGAAAATGAGACACTTTCTGTAGCAATAACGCCTGTTTGGAAATAGTCATCTTGAGGACTATAGCCAAAATAGTTGGTTTCTGTTAGTTTACGGCCCCAGCTACGTGCCCCGGAAACATTCTGCACACCTTCCATACCTGTTCCATAACGGGTCTGAAAACGTGGCATAATAAAAGGAGATGTAAATTCAGTGTTTGAATTGACTGTAATACTAACCCTTCCTTCTTTTCCTTTTTTAGTCGTGATTACAATTGCGCCATTAGCAGCTTCCGAACCGTACAAAGCTGCTGCGGCAGCACCCGTCAATACAGACATTGATTCAATATCTTCCGGATTGATATCGGCAATCGGCTCACTGGAACCTCGTGAGTCAAATTCCGTACCTCCACTTTTTGTTGAACGTCCGGAAAAAATGGGTACACCATCGATTACGTATAGTGCATTGGAAGATTGCATAATTGATTTTGTACCACGCATCACTACTTTTGAAACACCACCAACACCTGATGAAGAGGCATTGATATTGACACCTGCTACTTTTCCATTTAAAGAATTGACAAAATTTGCATCTTTGTTTGATGTAATCTCATTGGTGTTCACTTGTTGTACATTATAACTTAATGCCTTTTCCGAACGTTTGATACCCAATGCAGTGACAACAACTTCGTCTATTACTTGTGTATCATCCAACATCGTAATATTGATGGCTGTCTGTCCTTTTAATGGAATTTCTTGTGTCTTATAACCTATATAAGAATAAACAAGAATAGGGTTAGCGTTCTTAGTAACCACTTTATAGTTACCATCCAAGTCAGTTATAGCCCCATCAGTTGTACCCTTTATCAGGATGCTGACACCAATCAGAGGTTCTCCCTTAGCATCCAAAACTCGGCCTGTTATAGTACGTTCTTTTCCAGTTGGTTGTTGGGTTGGAGCAGGAACTCCTTTTTCTGATAAATAAACAATATTCTCTTCTATTTTATAAGAGATATCTTTATTTTTCAGAAGTGTGTCTAAAACTTCCTCTAAAGAGACATTTTTTACTTTTAACGGCTCAACGGTAATTGTTGACAGCTTGTCATTGTAAAAAAACTGATACTTTGATTGTGATTGAATTTGTTTAATAACACTACCCAAAGTTGTACGGGGAGTCGATAAGGTCAACTGTGCCGCAGCCCATTGTACAGGAACTGCTATCAACAAGAGAATCAGTAAAGCTCGAAATAGCTTCGACTTTTGAAGCGAATGTTTGCTTTCCATACATTTTATTTAATGGTTATACATTTTATTGAACTCCAAAGGAAGGTGTCGACTTTCCTTCCCTTTGCTAATAAAACAACGCTAAATTAATAAACACTTAGCTGAATTTATAATTTTTTTCGGAAAAGCTCAAAAATCTTTAGTTCTTGGTAGTGAAATGCATTGAATCAAACGGTAGCTTCTGTGTCTTTTATATAGTCCCTCCTTGTTACTTGAAGAATAGGATTGATTACATTTTACCAAGTTCTTAGTGAACTTATGCAAAATAATGTGATTAAAATCTTTAAACGATAACAAATATGAGAAGAATAGTAAAAAATAGTTGGTTTGCAGTAATATTGATGACATGGGGGATGGTGTATTCCTCGTGTGAGGACTGGACAGACCCGGAAAGCATTGATATCCATTATCCTACGTTTGAAGAGCAGAATCCGCAATTATATGCTGATTATATCAGAGATCAGAAGAACTACAAAGCTGGAGAACATAAGTTAGTCTTTGTTTCTTTTGACAATCCGGTCGGTAATCCAAGTAACCAGGTCGAACGTCTCATCGCTATACCGGATAGTGTCGATTTCGTCTGTTTGAACAACTCAGAAAACCTTTCGAATGAAACACAAGTCGAAATGGTGAAAATACGCGAGAAAAGTATTCGTACGCTTTCCATTATCAATTATGAGAGTCTGGAACAAGAATGGAATAAGAAGGCGAAAGAAAATTCAGAATTGACGGAAGAAGATGCGCAAAAGTTTCTGAACGAACGTACGGACGCTATGTTGGCTCTGTGTGACAGCTATGGATATGATGGCATCCTTATCGATTATACAGGACTTTCAATGGTAGGCATGCAAGAAGCTGTATTGCAACAATACAAGACGCGCCAACAAAACTTTTTCAGTAGAGTATTAGATTGGCGAAATAAACATGCCAACAAAACATTGGTATTATACAGTTATGTGCAATATCTGACTCCCGAAAACATGGATATGCTGGATGAATATAATCATTTGATATTGAAAACCGCTTCTTCCAAAAATATAGATGATTTGACATTGAATGTTCTCATGGCTATTCAAGCAGGGATAGATGCAGCAGGAATGGATGCGAACCCTGTTCCCAAAGATCGTTTTGTAGCTTGTGCACAGCTTCCTCAACAAGAAGATAAGGATATGATAATCGGTTATTGGAATACACAGGATGCAAATGGAAACAAGACATTGGCTGCACAAGGTACTGCTCAATGGATTGTACAATCATCTCCAACTTATACCCGTGCTGGTATTTTTATAACCAATATCCAAAAGGACTATTACAACAATACCTACGCGGCAGTACGTGAAACTATTCATATAATGAATCCTAATAAATAGAAATACAATATGAAATTACATATTTATCAATTGGCTATTATGGCACTTACCGTATTTACGATGAGCAGCTGTAAGGATACGGATATTAATGATGAACATCATTATGACAATAAGCTTTATATAAGCTCGGTACCTGTAACAGACGATTTACTAATTAAAGAAGACATATTGTCTGATAGTCGAAAAATCACTTATCGGCTTGCAGCTCCCGCTGATGATGAAGTCCAAATCAGCTTTGATGCGAAACCGGCTTTGACAGCTGCTTACAATCTGAGTTTTGCAGATAATGCTACAGCACTTCCCGAGGCATATTATGATATCCCTGTGAAAGACGCTACGATTAAAACCGGAGAAATTTCCGGGGATGACATCATCGTGAATTTCGTCAATTTGAATCAATTGGACGACTCACGTCGCTACGTGCTGCCTGTCACAATAACAGATGTATCCGGTATCGGAGTTCTTGAGAGTGCCCGTACTACTTATTTTATCATCAAAGGAGCTGCTCTTATTAATGTTGTAGCCAATATCAAAGAAAACTATTTCCCGATAAATTGGAGTAGTGATGTAAGCAAGATGACTACTATTACAGTGGAAGCATTGGTACGAAGTGATGACTGGGTAGCCAAGCGCGACAATGCATTAAGTTCTGTTTTTGGAATTGAAGGTAATTTCCTGATACGTATCGGTGATGGTGACCGTCCGCGTGATCAACTTCAGGCATTTGTGCCAGGCGGAAGTTTTCCACCGGCAAATCACGCACCGGGTATTGGACTTCCGGTAAATGAATGGGTACACATAGCTGTTGTGTATAATACTGTCAATAAAAACCGGATTTATTATAAGAATGGTGTGGAAGTTTATAAAGACCAGTCGGCAAATAGTACAGTAAATTTAACTAGGAATTGTTATATAGGTCGTTCTTTCGATGGCACCCGTTGGCTTCCGGGCGAGATTTCGGAAGTTCGTATCTGGAACGTAGAGAGAACTGCAGAGCAGATTGCAGATAATCCTTACAAGGTAGATCCTGCAAGTGAAGGGCTCGTAGCTTATTGGAAATTTAATGAGGGTTCCGGAAAAGTTGTCATAGACCGTACCGGAAATGGAAATGATATTACCGGGAATAAAGAACCGGTATGGATTCCTGTAGAACTTCCTCAAATGTATTAATCCTTTTTATTAAAAAGAATATTATTATGAAACAAAAATATCTGATAACAGGTTTGGTGGTTGCTACATTTACAAGCTGCTTAACTTATCTAACCTCTTGTGCTGATGATCTTGTAATAGATACAACGGTTGATGAATCAGCATATACCGGTATTTATGAGAACAACGGATATCTACGTGACGGAAAGTCAAATTTGGCTTCTAGCGTAATAGAACTGTACAAGGATACTTATACTACTTCTGTAAAGATGGGGCTTAGTAAAGCACCGGGTAGTACTACTTCCGCTCAAGTGATCATTGATGCCAATTATTTGGATACTTATAATAAAGAGCATGAAACTGATTTTGAATTATATCCTGAGCACCTCGTGTCTTTCAAGAATGACGGGATGCTTACGGTAGATGTTCAAACAAAATCTGCCCGGACTGATATCACCATTCAGGCGGATGGCACCTTAAAAGAAGATAAAACATATGCTTTGCCTATAGCTCTTACCCACACAAGCAGTGACATTACCATAAAGGATGAGAAAGCCGGTCATTGTATCTATTTGATAAAAGATATGAGAAAGTTGGGAGATACCTATAAAGGGGAAGATGTGGTAAAATCATTTGTTTTCTTTGATGGTACAAATCCACTGAATGCCTTGTCTTTTCAATTGGAGAACGGAAAACTGTTATGGGATGTTGTGTCTCCATTTGCCGCTAATATAAACTGGGATGCACAGGCTCAACGTCCTTATTTGAAATGCAATAGCTATATACAATACTTGTTGGATAATAATGAGGTGTTTTTACAACCGCTCCGTAAGCGCGGTGCTAAAATAGTATTGGGAGTGCTTAGCAACGGGGATATCACAGGGGTAGCGCAATTATCCGAACAAGGTGCCAAGGACTTTGCACGAGAATTGGCTCAGTATTGCAAAGCATATAATTTGGACGGAGTGTGTTTTGACGATGAGTATGAAGGTGCTTATGACCCGAATAATCCGGCACTGACAAAGCCTACTGAAGAGGCTGCCGCACGTTTATGTTACGAGACTAAACAAGCAATGCCTGACAAAATCGTAGCGGTATATGCATTACGAAGAATGTATAGTTCGAAGGTGACTGTTGTTGATGGAGTAACTATGAAAAATTGGATAGATATTGTTATTGGTGACTATGGTAGAGATCCTTCGTCCAATCCTTACGGAGACTTGACATCTAAAGAATGCTCCGGTCAATCCATGGAGTTCGTCAGAGGTACTGGCGGTGATTTGCAAGGGCAAAGACTGATAAACCAAGGTTCCGGTTGGTTTGTGGGATTCTCGCCGAAACCGGAGAATTACAGCAATGTGTTCCGCCGTCTGTCTGATGTAAAAACTCTGTATGGTTCTCCATTAATGGCACCTACTGTATTTTATAAGGACAATGACGCCACACCTTACCAATATCCCGATGATTTACAATAAAATTAAAAATAATTGTAGAAATGAGAATACTTTATAGATTTTTCTTTTTGTTGGCGATTAGTTCGCTGACAGTTCTTTCCGGATGCCGGGAAGATGAAGATTTGAATTTGCTTACTTATCCCGATAACAATTTTACGCTTGCGGCGGATGATGAGGACGGTTCGGAAATAACGGTGAATGCTACCTATAATAATGATGGCATATTAGAGTTTGATAAGCTTGTAACATTCACTTTTCGTTTTAATGCATCTCCCGAGGAAACAATAGTCACCTTTGAACCGATGGGAGAGAATGTGGAGTTAAGCGATACTAAATTGATAATTCCGGCAGGCTATACAGATGCCAACGTTACTTTGAATGTAAAAGATATGGAAGCTTTTCAATCCAATTATGATGAGGCCACCTGTAATTTAGGAGTAAAAGCTACCGTACAAGGATATAAGATGCCGTCTACCACTTTAGAAGCAAAAGCCCTGATAAAAAAAGCGGCTTATGTAGCCACAGGTTTCCTGGAAGGAAAAGCCGATAGTAAAACTACGTTTGAGCATATTTATTTTAACGGAGAATTTAAGAAAACGGAGCGGAATCTATATACATTTAGTGTACAGTTGGATCGCCCTGCTCGGAAAGATGTAAAGGTAAAACTTACAACGGAAGGATTGGATGATGAATATCTGAAAGACATAACTATCACTCCTTCTGAAATCGTAATACCGGCAGGGGAGAAAACGACTGGGGATATTACTTGGGAAATTACTAATGACTTTTTGCTTCGTACGTCGGATGATTCGTCAAACACATTAAATATAATGGCTACTTTCGAGTGTGAAGACCCGGTCTTTGTGCAGGACGAGAAGAGAAGTTCTTTCACTTTGAATATAAATAAATATATAAAAGGATTTGAATTTGTTTCTTACAAACGACCTTCCGGTTGGGTAGAGTGGTCTAAACAAGGTTGGTCTGTAGAAGTAGAAGACAACGGAGATATCTGGCAAAATGATGGTGGTAGTGCGCTTATTGACGGAACTACAAACAACTATGAGGGAATAGCATCCGATGGAAACATTTCGTTTACGCTTGACATGGGAGAAGAGAGAACGATTAATGGAGTAGGCTTTGATTACATATATTATTCTGCTCCTCAAAATATACAATTATCAGTATCTTCAGATGGTAATACATGGAATTATTTGGGCAAGGTAGCCAGTGCTGATGAGGATGCGGATTATTATAAATTCATTGAACCTATAACTGCAAGATATGTGAAATGTGAACTTTTGGCTTCTTGGGGATGTGAACTATATGAAGTTTATGTCTTTAAGTAATGTCTGAGTCTATAAGAACATAGGTTAAAGTTTGTATTTGAGTCGGAGTCTTGATAAAGAGATTCCGACTTTTTTATGCTCTATTTGGATATCAATATATTTATAATATTTCTTAGTGAGATGATTTCTATATTTCAATAGTTGATTAAATGTATAATTTATTCAACTGCTACCTTCATTATATCTACTTAGAAAACAAACCCTCATCCCCCCCCCTTTTCTCCGCCTGCTTGTATTTCTTAATCTCCATTGAAAGATACTTCATTTGTTGAGCAGACATGAAATCACGGATAGGGCATAAGTCCGGTTCTTCATCATCTTGAGGACATGATGCTTCCAATGCCTGATAATATTCCAGTTTATCCTCTTTAAATATAGTGGCTAGAGGGAGTTGATGATAAGAGAGAATATAATTCATCAATAAGCGTGAAATTCTTCCGTTTCCATCGGCAAACGGATGGATGCTGACTAAATAAAAATGGGCGTCGAAAGCTAACTGATAGATAGAGTCGAGTGTCTGAACTTGTTTGATACGCTGATTTAGTATTTCGCATAGACGGGTTACTTCACGTTCTATTTTCTGATAGTTTACGAAATAACGGTCACCTACATGCACGGAAGATTTGCGCCAATCTCCTTTGGAAGAATCATAATCTCCTGCACTGGAATAGATTATACCTCCCGTAGTACGCATTACGTGAACTGAAATTTCCTGTATAAAAACAGGAGTAATTTCACGTTTCTTTTTAGCCTCTTCCACTATAAAACGCAAAGCTTCGAAATGATCCTTTACCATATTATGATCATACAGCGGTTTTCCCTTGGCGGTGATACCGTCTACAATCAACAGGCGGCATTCTTCTTCGGTGAGTGAAGAGCCTTTTATTGCTGTGGAGTGATGGGAAATGAATGAGAATTTGTTTTCAATTACTGATTCTCATAAGTATAACATGAACTTTAAACTCATAAATTCCACCAGTTTCACCTTATATCTGAAACATCGATGAATAAGGAGATAGCGGGTGAAAGCGTAGAAGAAATCAAGGTGAAATCTCCCGTTATTGCTTTCACCTTTCAAATTTATTTATACCGGTTGCTGGGCATATAGAGCCACCGTACTGAATATATAGATTCAATATGGTAAGTATATAGATACAATGTGTTGAATATATAGATACACCAACTCAAACATTAGTGGCTGAAAATTAAGGTGTTAATCCCTTGTGTTCAGGCTGTTAATACCTGATGGATTATCTATTAATACCTGACAACAGATTTGCTATAAGCATATTCTTATTAGCTATAAGCATATCCGGATTAGCTATAATGATATTGTTTTTAGCTCAAGGGATATTTTTGAAAAAACAAGGTGAAACCGATAATGTCCAGTTTTACCTGAATTTGCCACTTGCTTTCACCCGCTATCTCTTTATTCATCGGCATTTCGAGAATCAGGTGAAATCGATGAATAGTAATGGTCTTATAGTGGCATTTATGATACTTTATCTCAAAAAGTAGTGAAAAGTAATCAAAAACAATAGCCTGAAAGCAGACTTCTTTGCTTTCAGGCTATCGCTTTCAGCCGGAATCCCGATAATTAGCTACTTTCAGAAAGAAACTGAAGGCTGAAACCGGGATGGCGACAATTTTATAGAGAAAGGATTATTGCTCTTTAGAGAAAGAATAAGGCATATCCTCTTCTTTCGTTCCTCTGTTCTTATTCGGTTGGTTACCCATATGCACTTTGATAGTGCCACCTTTGAATAAGTCTTCGTGACGGAGATAATTCTTGGTATAATCAGTACCATTAACATTCAGCGAGTTGACATAGAAATTCTTTTTGCTGTTGTTCGGAGCATCAATCACTAAACTGTTTCCATTCTCGAAGTGGAGCGTAGCTTTCTTGAATAACGGGGCACCTATGATATACTCGTCCGTTCCCGGGCAAACAGGGTAGAATCCCAGTGCCGAAAATACATACCAGGCGGAAGTCTGCCCGTTGTCTTCATCGCCGCAATAACCGTCCGGGCCTGGAGTGTACATTCTGTCCATAACCTGACGCAACCAGTATTGGGCTTTCCAAGGTTGTCCTGCATAGTCATATAAATAAATCATGTGCTGAATCGGTTGATTGCCATGTGCATAGTTACCCATATTCATCACAGTCATTTCACGGATTTCATGAATCACTTGGCCGTAGTAGCTATCATCAAAAATAGGAGGTACGGCAAAAACAGAATCCATCATGGTGATAAACATCTCTTTTCCGCCCATCAAGTCAATCAATCCTTGAGGATCGTGGAATACAGACCAAGTATAGTGCCAGCTATTTCCTTCCGTAAAAGCATCCCCCCATTTCAGCGGAGAGAAAGGAGATTGGAATGTACCATCTTCGTTGCGTCCACGCATTAACTTAGATTCCTTATCGAAAAGATTCTTGTAGTTCATGGCACGTTTTGCGAAAAGATTAATCTCTTTTTTCGGACGTTTAAGTTCCTTTGCCAGTTGGTAGATACACCAGTCATTGTATGCATATTCCAACGTGCGTGCGGCGTTCTCATTGATTTTTACATCGTATGGCACGTAGCCCAGTTTATTGTAATATTCATATCCCAAACGTCCTGTTGATGATACTTGTGGATGTACATTCTCCGTTCCGTGAATCAGCCCTTCATACAATGTTTTTATATCGTCCACTTTCACTCCTTTCATGTAAGCATCCACTAAGACAGAAGCAGAGTTGTTACCAACCATACAGCCTCTGTGCCCCGGACTTGCCCATTCCGGGAAGAAACCGCTCTCTTTATATGTATTGATCAGACCTTCCTGCATTTCCTTGTTGACTGACGGGTACATTAGGTTCAATAACGGGAATAGGCAACGGAAAGTATCCCAAAAGCCTGTGTCAGTATACATATACCCCGGTAATACTTGCCCGTTATAAGGACTGTAATGAACAGGTTGTCCGGCAGCATCCAGTTCGTAGAATTTGCGTGGGAAGAGCAATGAACGATATAAACAAGAATAGAATGTGCGATATTGGTCGAGATTGCCACCCTCTACTTCTATTTTGCCTAATTCCTGATTCCAGGCCTCTTTTCCTTTTTTGGCTAGCTGTTCGATATTATCTTTGCCCAACTCTTTCATATTCAAAGCTGCCTGTTCAAAACTGATGAAAGAAGAAGCAATTCTTGCATGTACTTGTTCGCCTTTATGTGTTTGGAAACCGATAATGGCTCCGGCATGATCTGTTGTCTGTTCGGTAACATTTTCCTGCAGATTACCATTGGCTACCGTAGCTTTATAAGTGAAAGGCTTGTCGAATTCAATAATAAAGTAATTTTTAAAGTTTTCGGGAACTCCACCGCTGTTGCGAGTCGTGTAACCGATAATCTTGTTTTCTTCCGGAATAACCTTAATATACGATCCCTTATCAAAGGCATCCACTACAACATACGAATGATCGTTTTCCGGAAAAGTGAAACGGAAAAGAACGGCACGCTCGGTTGGAGCCATTTCTGTCACTACATCATGCTCTGCAAGATATACTTTATAATAATAAGGAGTGGCAGTTTCTCCTTTGTGGGCAAACCAACTGGCGCGCTTCTCTTCATTGAATTCCGGTTTGCCTACTACAGGCATAATAGAGAATTGTCCGTAATCATTAATCCACGGACTGGGTTGATGTGTTTGTTTAAATCCACGAATCTTATTATCCGTATAAGTGTATTGCCATCCGTCTCCCATCTTTCCTGTCTGTGGAGTCCAGAAATTCATCCCCCATGGACGGGCAATGGCCGGATAAGTATTACCTGTTGATAACTCGAAACTAGATTGAGAACCCATAAGCGGATTGACATACTGCGTCCAGTCTTTGGCTTTTGCAAAGACGATACAACTTAATGCACATACTAATAGGAGATACTTTTTCATGGTCTTATTTATTATTTATGGCTCAATCGAATCAGAAATCGATTGAGCCAATTTATTTTTCAAGGTTTTGTTTTTTTATTCAATTTGAACAGCTAATACCAACTCATTCCTCTTCTTTGGAGGAGAGAGCCGGAGAGAGGACTCCCCATTTCGTAGGATGATCGGTCATCTTGATTTCCATCATTCCTCCATTCGCAATATCCTGATGATTAAAGAATGGAATGTTTAGAGCCTTACCGTTCAGCGATATACTTTCAATGTATTTATTCTTTTTCCCATTATTCTTTACTACAATACTGAAAGTCTTTCCTTCAGGCAGATTGATAACTGCTTTGTCGAAGGCAGGACGTCCGATGGAATATACCGGCTTGCCGGGACATACCTGATAGAATCCCATAGAGTTGAGTATATACCAGGCAGACATCTGACCGCAGTCCTCATTGCCCGAAAGACCGTCTATACTGTTGGCATACTGGCTCCGGTAAACACTATCTACCAACTCTTGAGTTCTCCAAGGGTGGTTAACGTAGTTATATAGGTGGATCACATGATGACTTGGTTCGTTTCCATGTGCATATTGCCCGATCAGTCCGCTGATATCTGATGAGGTTGTCTCACCTTCAAGTGATGAATCGACCGAGAATAAAGAATCGAGTTTCTGGACAAAAGCATCTTCTCCACCCATCAGATTGACTAATCCTTCTACATCATGCGGCACAAACCAAGTCCATTGCCAAGCTGTTCCTTCACAATAATCATCGCTGCGGTGAGTAGATGCGCGCGGATTGAATGGAGTACGCCATTCACCTTTAGAGTCCAGTCCACGCATGAAGCGGATTGATTTGTCGAAATAAAATTCGTACGCCTTGGCGAAGCGTTCATACTTTGCTTTGGATTCAAAATCACTCATTGCTTCTGCAAAGATAGAGATACACCAGTCATCATACGCATATTCCAGAGCTTTGGCCACTGATTCGTTTTCGCGGTCACAAGGGATATATCCGATGGCATTCTTATAATATTTTGCTTTAGGCATGAGATGAGGCAATACCAAATCCGGACATTTGATGCCGGTAGTGTCATATTTGGCGGTACGCAGGCAGGCTTTATAAGCCTCTTTGGCATCAAAATTGCGATACCCTTTCATGTAGGCATCCACGATGACCGGAACAGCATGATAACCAATCATAGTGCCGGTGTAATTGGAAGCCAAGTCCCACATGGGGTATATCCCACCTTCCTGATGCTTCTTAATTAACGAATTGATAAAGTGATTATTCAGATCAGGATCAATGATAGTCATTAGCGGATGTAGCGCACGGAAAGTATCCCATAAAGAAAATACAGTGTATATCGGATTAAGGGTGTCTCCTTGATGCACTTCAAGATCCATTCCTAAATAACGTCCGTCTGCATCAGTGAACAGATTTGGACTGATTCCCGTATGATAGAGGGCCGTGTAGAAGATGGCTTTATCTTCTTTATCGGAAGTTGTAATATCAATTTTGGAAAGATATTCATTCCATGCCGTACGTGCGTCTTTACGTACTTTCTCGAAATCCCATCCGGGAATTTCTGATTCAACGTTCTTCCGTGCACCGGCAATATCGACAGCGGACACACCTACTTTAACAAGAACCTGCTCGTCTTTACTGGTGTTGAAATGCAATAATGCTTTGCAGACAGGAAGCCGTTTGCCATTGTCCATGGTGATAGAATCCGTAACGAGCGTATAAGAGAATGGCTTGGAAAATTTAGCGTAGAAGTTGATATATTGGTCGAAAGCCCAATAAGTTGTTTTCTTATGTCCACAGATTTCCGTATCGCTTATTACTTCTATTTCCATCTCGGAGTTAGTCTGTCGTTGCAGGCTGTAATCCAGGTCGATGATAAACCCGGATTCAGCGTTTTCGGGAAAAGTATAGCGATGGATTGCTCCTCGTTTGGTGGATGAAATTTCAGCTTTCACCTGGTAAGTATCAAGAAAGACAGAATAATATCCTGGTTCTGCGATTTCATTCTTATGTGAGAAAGAGGAAGCGTATGCTAGGCGTTGGCTTTGGGGATCGGTTGTACGATATTGTTGTTTACCCACAGTTGGCATGAGCAAGACATCTCCATAGTCGCAACAACCTGTACCGCTGACGTGTGTGTGTGAGAAGCCATTGATGGTAGAGTCGGCATAATAATAACCGGAACAAGCATCCCAACCATCGATCCGAGTGTCCGGACTGGGCTGAATCATCCCGTGGGGAACTACCGCTCCAGGGAAGGTATGACCATGTCCACCGGTACCGATGAAAGGGTTGACGTAAGCACTATAGTCTTTTACATTAGTGGGGGCTGTACAGGAGCTAAGTGTGAATAAACCTCCTAAACATCCTACTATTAGGAATGTTTTTAATTTCATGGTATTAATAGCTTTTAAGTTTTAGCCGGTTCATCTTTTACTTCTTATTTGGGAGAAATGAAGATATTGTTTCCGACAATTTTATAATCAATAGGTATAGAGTTTTGCAATGATTTTAACACTGACTCAATATTCGATTTCCTTTTCAGTACACCGGAGTAAGTTTTACCCGTCTGAATGTCAGGAGACAGAATGATTTTCACATCATAGAAACGCTCCAGCGCTTTGGTGATGGTGAAGATATCTGCTTTTTGGAATGGAATCAGATTATCGTGCCAAACAGCATCTAACTTAGCATCCACTTGTTTCACGGTCAATCGTCCATTATTTTTGTTCAGTTCCGCACGTTGCCCCGGAGTGAGGATAATCTGCCCCTCTTCCTTATTGCCTTTTACTTCAATCTCACCTTCAATAAGTGTCGCCTCCGCTATCCGGCAACGCTTATCGGATTTTAAATTGAACGTAGTTCCCAGTACGCGTACGCGTATTGCATCACTTTGAACGGTGAATGGCTTATGGCGGTTTTTGGTGACCTCAAAATAAGCTTCTCCTTCCAGATAGACATTGCGTTCCTTTTCGGAGAACTCACGTGGATATTTCAAGGTTGCTGCATTGTTCAGCCAAACCTTGCTGCCATCCGGTAAGACTACCTCCTTAACAATGCCTTCGCTGGCTACTGCAACCATCATTTGTTGATTGTTTCCGTTTTGATAGAACCAATATCCGACTCCACCACCCATGACCAACATTACAGCAATCACTGCGGCATATTTCATCCAGCGATGCATGCTTAGTATTTTGCTCTGTTTACCTTTCTCTTCGTCCAGCTTTTTATAGAGTTGTTTTTCCGCACGAAGTATCCGTTGTTCATCAGTGTACTGGTCGAATTTACCCAAATGATAAATTTCTTCCATACGAAAGAGCTGGCGGGCATTTTCTTCCGATTCCTTCATCCAGGCATTGACCTCGATAAGCTCTTCTTCAGAACACTGTCCTGTCAGATATCTGTTTATTATTTCTTCACTCAGATTACTCATTTTCTTTTCCTTCATATTAGTAATACAATTCAAAACGCAAAAACACTTATTATAATCGCCATAAAAATAAGAAAAGAATCGTCCAAAGAGGATCAAGTCGGCCACGCAAGTATTTTAAAGCCTTATACATATGGGCTTCCACCGTGCGGAGTGAAACTCCGAGAATATCGGCTATTTCCTTGTTTTTCATATCATGCAGATAGCTAAGTTTGAAAACCTCTTTGCATTTGTCAGGGAGTTCATTAATTGCATCATGAATTTCCTTGCGGAGTTCCTTATCTTCGATCCTCCGAATTACTTCGTTGTTGTCCGGTTGATAGAATTCTGCGTGTCTTTGGTTGATTTCTTCCATGGCAACACAATAACCGTCTTCCACACTGCGGTGTTTCAAGACGTTAAGGGCACGGGTGTAAACGGCACGATAGAGAAAGGCCTGGATTTGGTCGCCTATCTCTATGTGGTCTTTCCGCTTCCATAATTCTACAAATACGTCCTGCACTACATCCTCTGCTTCTTCTTCTCCCACCAGACGGGTTGCATAGAAAATCAGGCTGGGGTAGTACCGGCGAAATAGTGCTTTATAGGTTATATCGAAGTTTTCGTTCATTCTCTCAATTGGTTGTTCAGGTTTGGCTTATGGGTTATTTTCTTCGAATATGACTCCAATTGCTTTAGGGGTGTTACTCATTTCGAATTCGACAGTTGCTCCACTCATGATTTGCTCGTGAGTAAGATACGTTTTGTCATACGGTTTTCCATCTATTTTGATGGATTGGATATAGATATTTTCTTTGTTCACTTTGGGGGCCAGTACGGTGAAAGTCTTTCCATTCGCCAGATGTAATTGCATTTCCGGGAATAGGGGAGTACCTATCTCGTATTTTCCACTGACGGGATTGACGGGGTAGAATCCCATCGCACTGAATACATACCATGCTGACATCTGTCCGCAATCTTCGTTGCCACAAAGACCGGCTGGTTCGTTCTTGTAGAGCTCGTTCATCACTTTGGCTACATATTCTTGTGTGCGATTTTCGTGTCCTATAGCATTGAACAGATAAATAACATGATGGCTCGGTTCATTGCCATGCGCATATTGTCCTATCATGCCCGTGCTGAAGATAGGTAGTTCGTCATCTGCTGCCGGATGATAGGTGAACATACTGTCCAGTTTTTCGGCAAATCGGTTTTTACCTCCTACAAGGTCGATCAGTCCGTTAATGTCATGCTGTACAGACCAAAAGTATTGCCATCCGTTGCTTTCGCAGATGTGTGGCGTATAGTCATCGGCTTTGAAGTCCTTGATAAAGATGCCTTTGTCGTCACGTGGCTGCATGAAAGAAGTAGCGGGGTTATATACATTCTTATAGTTTTGAGAACGTTTGTAAAATTCGTCCGCAATGTCTTGTTTGCCCATCTTCTTCGCCATTTCGGCAATGCAATAGTCATCGAAAGCGTATTCCAGTGTTTTGGATAACGACCAGTTTTCTGCGTTGTAGTGGTCTGTTACGTTGTAAGGTATGTATCCTAATTCTTTGTAGAGTCCGATGCCGCGGTAATTATCCAGATTAGCCGTTGCTATGCAAGCATCTAAGGCTTTCTTTGCGTCGAAGTCGCCGATTCCTTTCAGATAGGCGTCTACAATAACAGGAACAGCATGATAACCGATCATCATGTCTGTTTCACTTCCGTAGAAGTTCCACACCGGTAGGCGGCCATTCTGTTCGTAGAAGGCGATGAAGGATTTCACCATGTCGTTTACACGCTCGGGTTCGGTATAAGTAAAGAGCGGGTGGGCGGCACGGTATGTATCCCATAGGGAGAAAGTGCTATAATTAACCCAGCCGTCGGCTTGGTGCACTTTCTTATCGGGGCCGTAGTAAGCTCCGTCTACATCACTGTAAATAGTTGGAGCAATCATTGAGTGATAGAGAGCGGTGTAGAAGTTTACTTTATCGTTCTCATTATCGCTTTTTATTTCAATCTTTCCGAGCTGGCGGTTCCAGTTTGCTTTTGTTTCCGCCAAGTATTTGTCGAAGTCATTTTCGGGGACTTCAGCTTGCAGGTTTTTGGCTGCTCCTTCCATACTGACACCGGAAATGGCAGTGTTTACTAATATCTGTTCATCCTTTTGGGTATTGAAATCGAAGCGGGCGATAACAGTGGTGCCGATACGTTTATTGTCTTTGATGATGGCAGTTGTGTCCAGTTCCATTTTCTCAAAAGGCTTGGAGAATCGGGTGCGGAAATAGATGTGTTGATCGCGTGCCCAGCCGTCGGAGAAACGGTAACCTTGAATGGTGACGGAGTCTACGACTTCGATATGAGAATCGTTGGTAAAATCCCAGTTCATGGCTTTCTTCAGATTTAAGAAGATAGCAGATTGGGCTTCCGGAAACGTATAACGTTGGATACCACAACGCTCGGTGGCAGTCAGTTCGACGTTGATGTTATAATCAGTCAGGCGTACTTGATAATAACCGGCATGAGCACTTTCATCTTTGTGGGAGAATTTAGAATGGATGCCAAGCGGTGCTTCCGCTTCTTTGTAGGGAAGAGTGACAGGCATGAAAGAGATGTCATACAAATCTCCCGCTCCAGTGCCGGAAAGATGCGTGTGGCTGAAACCGGCAATCGTACTATCCGGATAGAAATAACCAGAGATACGGTCCCATCCGGGGAGTCCATTATCCGGGCTAAGTTGCACCATGCCGAAAGGAGCTTGGGCACCAGGATAAGTGTTTCCAGTGAAGTCTGTTCCGATAAATGGATTTACATAAGATGTGTAATCTATTTCGTGTTTCTCTTGCTTAGGGGTACAAGAAATGAGCATGCAGGTTAACAGCAGGCATAGATAAGCAGGTGTTCTCATCATTCTTTAGGTATTAGTGATTACTTATTTTATTTATTTGAAGGATAAGAAAAATAATTAATCTGGTCACAAAGGTAGAAAAAAACTGTGACAAGCCTAAATTATAAGCTAATATTTTTAGAAAGAGACAAATAGACTTCTGTTTTTTACCGGGTTTGTTGGTTTTTGGGGGAGGGTAGGAAATATTCTTCCCCGATGCTTTTATAGGGGATTCAAAAGGGGATTCAAGCCGAAATTGTTGTTGGTGAATTCCCTTCTGTAAAATAGTGACGCTATCCGATGCAAATAGTGACGCTATATGCCAGCGATACCGTCACTATCCTGTGCATATACCGTCACTATTTTTTTCTACATTAATAGGGAGTTTCTTATGTATTTATTCAGACGCGTCTAATTTTAAGTCTTTACGTAAAAGAGGTTGTCTATAAGTCTCTTTTTAACGATTTCACCCCTATCAGAACAAACTCTGACAGGGGTGATTTCTTTTTTTCGGGGCCTGTTAGACAGCCTCTTTTATTTATTCTTAGATTCCTGCCAGCTCCAGTACTTTTTCAACTGCTGCCGGTAGTCCATCAGCATTTTTACCTCCTGCAGTAGCGAAGTGAGGTTGGCCACCGCCGCCACCTTGAATCAGTTTAGCAGCTTCTTTTACCAGATTACCAGCTTTCAAACCACCAGCAACCAAATTATCGCTAAGCATTACTGTCAGCATCGGTTTGCCATTGTCTGTACTTCCGGCTACGAAGAACAAGTTTTCTGTGATTTCACCCCGAAGTTGGAAAGCGATATTCTTCACTACTTCTGCCGGTAGTGGGGCACAGAACTTGATTACTTTGATACCGTGGATCTCTTGTACATTTTTCAGTAGTCTTTCCTTCAAAGCTGCTTCTTTCTCTTTCATGAAGTCTTCTACCTGCTTTTTCAATCCTGCATTTTCATCCAGATATTTACGGATTGCAATTCTCAAGTCAGGAGCATTGTTAAAGAGAGCCTTCAAGTCGCTAAGTGTATCTTGTATCGTATCCAGCATTTCTTCCACGCGTGCTCCGGTATAAGCTTCAATACGGCGAACGCCGGCAGCAACAGAACTTTCGGAGATGATTTTTACCATACCGATATTTCCGGTTGCAGCTACATGTGTACCACCACAGAACTCGATAGAAGTACCGAATTGGATCACACGAACTCTGTCGCCATACTTTTCACCAAAGAGGGCGATAGCTCCCAATTCCTTAGCTTCCTCGATAGGAATATTGCGATATTCTTTCAATGGGATATTAGCGCGGATTCTTGCATTGACGATATGTTCTACTTTACGGATTTCTTCATCGGTCACTTTCTGGAAGTGAGAGAAGTCGAAACGCAATGAATCCGGTGTAACCAATGAACCTTTCTGTTCGATGTGTTCACCCAATACTTCACGTAAAGCAGCATCCAGCAAGTGGGTCGCCGAGTGATTAGCTGCGCAGGCAGCACGTTTGTCGGTATCTACACAAGCCATCATCGGAGCTTCCGGATGATCGGGTAACTTTTTGGTAATATGTATCGGAAGATTATTCTCTTTCTTTGTATCGACCACTTCAATCGTTTCGAACTCGCTTACCAATACACCGGTATCACCGACCTGACCACCACTTTCTGCATAGAATGGAGTATAGTCGAGTACAATCTGATACAATGTCTGGTTCTTTTGTTTGATCTGACGGTAACGAAGGATAGAAGCCTCGTATTCAGTGTAATCGTAACCAACGAATTCAGTAGTCCCTTCTTTCAGTACAATCCAGTCACCTGTTTCGATGGCGGCGGCATTACGTGCACGCTGTTTCTGTTGCTGCATTTCTTCATTGAACTCTTCAATGTTGACAGTCATTCCGTTTTCACGGAGAATCAGCTCTGTCAAGTCGAGCGGGAAACCGAATGTATCATATAAAGTAAAGGCATCTTTACCGCTGATTTCAGTTTTTCCATTGGCTTTGGTATCTTCCATTGTCTTATCCAATAGACGGATACCAGTTTCCAAAGTGCGGAGGAATGATTCTTCTTCTTCCTTGATTACTTTTTCAATCAGTGTCTTTTGTGCAACCAGCTCAGGATAAGCTTCTCCCATGTTATCAATCAATACAGGAAGCAACTTATACATAAATGCCTGTTTCTGTCCGAGGAAAGTATATCCGTAACGAACAGCACGGCGAAGGATACGGCGGATCACATAACCAGCTTTCGCGTTAGAAGGCAACTGACCGTCTGTGATAGAGAATGCAATAGTACGGATATGGTCGGCAATTACACGCATGGCGATGTCCTGCTGCTTATCTTTTCCGTATTCTGTACCCGACATAGCTGCAATAGCTTTCAGCATTGGCTGGAATACGTCTGTATCGTAGTTGGATGTTTTTCCTTGTAAAGCCATACAAAGGCGTTCGAATCCCATACCGGTGTCAATAACCTTTGCAGGAAGCGGCTCAAGGCTGCCATCTGCTTTGCGGTTGTATTGCATGAATACGAGATTCCAGATTTCAATTACCTGCGGATGATCGTGGTTCACGAGGTCGCGACCGGAGATCTTGGCGCGTTCTTCAGCAGGACGGAGGTCGATATGGATTTCGGAACAAGGTCCGCAAGGTCCTGTATCACCCATTTCCCAGAAGTTGTCGTGTTTGTTACCGTTGATGATGTGATCCTTTGGCAAGAACTGTTCCCAATAAGAAGCAGCTTCGTCGTCACGGCTCAATCCTTCTTCGGGACTTCCTTCAAATACGGTTGCATAGAGATGTTCCGGATTCAGTTTCAAGACTTCTACCAGATATTCCCACGCCCAGCTGATCGCTTCTTTCTTGAAGTAATCGCCGAACGACCAGTTACCAAGCATTTCAAACATGGTGTGGTGGTACGTATCGTGTCCTACTTCTTCCAGGTCATTATGCTTTCCGCTTACACGCAAACATTTTTGCGAGTCCGCGACTCTTTGGTATTTCGCCGGATGGTTACCCAAAATAATATCTTTAAACTGGTTCATACCCGCGTTCGTAAACATCAGGGTAGGGTCATCTTTAATCACCATCGGAGCCGAGGGAACGATGTGGTGTCCTTTCGACTCAAAGAAATTCTTGAATGAATCTCTGATCTCTTTTGCAGTCAACATATAATGAAGAATTATGATTTATGAATTATGAATTATGGGCTGTGGGATATGAGAGAGGGGAAGAATCCCCAATAAATCATAAATCACAACTCATAAATTCGTAAAAACTGTGCAAAGATAGCTTGTTTTTATTACTTTTGCCGTATTAACAAGCGAAATATTTCCAAAAAGATGCGCAAAGTATACTACATCTATAATCCACAGACCCAGACTTATGATCGAATTTACCCTACCGTACGGCAGCGTGCGCTTAGTATCCTGCGTCGGCTTTTCTATGGAATGGGGTTGGGAGCAGGTTGCTTTATTGTATTGCTTTTGATTTTTGGTTCTCCGTCGGAGAAGGAATTAAGAATTGAAAACAGCCGTCTTTTGGCGCAGTACAATGTGCTTTCCCGGCGTTTGGACGACGCTATGGGGGTGCTTCAGGATATTCAGCAACGTGACGATAATCTGTATCGGGTGATTTTACAGGCAGATCCTGTTTCTCCGGCTATTCGCCAGGCAGGTTATGGTGGGACGAACCGTTACGAAGAACTGATGGATTTGGCGAATGCCAAGTTGGTGGTGAACACGACTCAAAAGTTGGACGTGCTTTCCAAAAGGCTTTATATCCAGTCGAAATCTTTCGATGATGTGATTGATATGTGTAAGAACCATGATGAGATGCTGAAATGTATTCCGGCCATACAGCCTATTTCGAATAAGGATCTTCGTCAGACAGCATCCGGTTATGGTACACGTATCGATCCTATTTATGGTACGACAAAGTTCCATGCAGGCATGGACTTCTCTGCTCATCCGGGAACGGATGTATATGCTACCGGAAACGGAACAGTGGTGAAAGTGGGATGGGAAACCGGATATGGTAATACCATTGAGATAGATCATGGCTTCGGGTATCTCACTCGGTATGCTCACTTGCAGGGATTTAATACGAAAGTCGGAAAGAAAGTGGTACGTGGTGAGATTATCGGAAAAGTGGGTAGTACAGGAAAAAGTACCGGTCCGCATCTGCATTATGAAGTGCACGTGAAAGGGCAGGTAGTGAATCCGGTCAATTATTATTTCATGGATTTGAGTGCCGAAGATTATGAAAAGATGATTCAGTTGGCAGCCAATCATGGTAAAGTATTCGATTAAAATCTTAAAACAGGAGTGTTATGCTTAATACAGACAAAGAATTGAAGCTATATTATTCAATAGGGGAGGTTGCCGACATGTTCGGAGTCAATCCGTCATTGCTCCGTTTTTGGGAAAAGGAATTTCCGCAAATCTCTCCTAAGACAGCGGGAAGAGGAATACGTCAGTATCGTAAGGAAGACGTAGAAACGATCGGACTTATCTATCATTTGGTCAAAGAGAAAGGGATGACACTTCCCGGTGCCCGGCAACGTTTGAAGGATAATAAAGAAGCTACAGTTCGTAATTATGAGATCGTTAATAAGCTGAAAGCGATCAAAGAAGAGCTTTTGGCCATTAAACGCGAACTGGATGGGCGGGAATAAATGAAAGCTATTCCTCTACACGGCTCACCTGTTTGATATTCTGTATTTTCTTCAGATTGTTGCAGATCGTTTTTACATCATCCACATCATGTACCCACAATTGGATTTTTCCTTCAAAGATGCCATCTTCGGTTTCGATGGTTAGCTTACGGATATTTACATTGAGCTGTCTGGAGATGACCTGGGTGACTTCATTCAAAAGTCCCATGTTGTCTATACCTTTTATATATATATATACCAGGAAAGACAGTTCTTTATGTGTATCCCATTCGGTCGCTAATATGCGGTTGCCATAGCTGCTCTTCAATTTGGCGGCAACAGGGCATTGGCGCTTGTGAATAATGATCCGGTCGTTTTCATCCACATATCCCAATACATCGTCACCGGGAATAGGATGGCAACATTCGGCCATGATATATTTCTTCTGCAAACTTTCTTCCGTCAGTTTGAGCACCTCTTTCGGGTTGATTTTTTCTTTTTCCTGCGGTTCTTTCTCTTCCTGCTTCTCTTTGCTATTGCCGAAAGAGAAAGTCAGATATTTCTTCCAGTTACTGGTTTGCTTTTCTTTCAGTTCATTCTTGTCTGCTTCTCCCAGAACGATTGCTTTACTACCAATGGCAGCCAGCAGTTCTTCCTCATTCTTGGCATTATGCAGTTTGCGTAGCTTTTCGATAACAGCTTCTTCCGGACGGACTTCCTCCTTTTTCAGAAACTCACTAAGGATTTCTTCCCCTATCTTTTGATTTGCTTTACGCTCTTTACGGAGAATGGCTGCTATCTTGGCACGGGCACGGGCAGTGGTTGCAAAAACTTCCCATTGCGGTTGTACGCGTTGCGATTTTGAAGTCAGGATTTCAACTTGGTCACCACTTTGCAATTTGTGGCTCAACGGCACTAATTTATGATTGACTTTAGCGCCAATACAATGGCTACCAATATCCGTGTGCAGGGAAAATGCGAAGTCGAGAGCCGTAGAGTTCTGCGGCATAGTCTTCAGTTCGCCTTTAGGAGTGAACACGAATATTTCAGATGCAAATAAATTTAGCTTAATGGTATCCAGGAAGTCAATGGCATCCGGTTGCGGATCATCTAATATCTCCTTAATCGTTCTCAACCATTTTTCTAATTCGCCTTCATCCTCGCTACCTCCTCCTTCTTTGTATTTCCAGTGGGCTGCGAAACCTTGTTCGGCAACGTCGTTCATCCGTTCACTACGAATCTGGACTTCAATCCATTGTCCGTTGTTACCCATCAGAGTGACGTGTAATGCCTGATAACCATTAGCTTTAGGATGGCTGACCCAGTCGCGCAAACGGTCCGGATGGGGTTTGTATATCTTGGAAATAGAAACGTAGATATCGAAACAGTCGTTGAGTTCTTCTTCTTCATTGCGTGGTTCGAAGATGATTCGAACAGCCAGTAAATCGTATATTTCTTCGAAAGGAACATGCTTGGTCTGCATCTTGTTCCAGATGGAATAGATTGATTTTACACGGGCAAGTATCCGGTATTTCAATCCCATCTTATCCAGTTGGGTACGGATCGGGGCTGTGAAGTCGTTGAAGACCTTGTCACGTTCAGCGGCAGTAGCATTCAACTTCTCTTCTATTTCCGCATATTCTTCGGGATGTTCATATTTGAAGCTTAGATTCTCAAGCTCCGTTTTTATCTTATAGAGCCCCAAACGGTTGGCAAGTGGAGCATAGATGTAAAGCGTTTCGCCTGCAATCTTATATTGCTTGTTGGGTAACATGGAGCCAAGAGTACGCATGTTATGCAAACGGTCCGCTATCTTGATAAGAATGACCCGGATATCATTCGACATGGTGAGCAGTAACTTCTTGAAGTTCTCTGCCTGTGCCGAAGCACGGTCACCGAAGATTCCACCGGATATTTTAGTCAGTCCGTCCACAATCTGGGCAATCTTCGGACCAAAGATATTCTCGATGTCTTCCACTGTGTAATCAGTGTCCTCTACCACATCATGCAGCAAGGCTGCACAAATAGAAGTGGAACCGAGACCTATTTCATTGCATACAATGCTGGCAACGGCAATCGGGTGCATAATATAAGGTTCACCCGAACGGCGTTTGATTCCTTTATGCGCCTGATTGGCAAAGTTGAAAGCTTTCGTAATGATTTCAACTTTTTTGCGATGTTTAGTATTGAGATAGTCATTCAGTAGTTCGTGGAACGCCTGATTAATCATCTCTTCGTCAGCTATTTCTTTGGGGGCCAGATTATCCATAATTGTTATCCTTTCACTTGCTTAGTTCTGCAAAAATAAGCAAATTTCCGAACGATGCAAGCAGGAAGTTATTTATTTGTATATTTTCAATCGTTTTCCTGCTGCAATTTTAGTGTTAGACATTCCATTCCACCTTTGTATATCCTTGATTGTGACGCCATACTTTCCGGCGATAGTGGATAAAGTGTCTCCACTTTTTATTGTGTAATAGGTTAGTTTCCCCTTACCGGCAACTGCTGTTGTCGTTTTACGGGTTGCAGGTGTAATATCCTTTACAGCAACGGTTTTGCGGTTGCGGAACAACTCATCGGCACGATGTGCATAAATCGTATCTTGCTTATCGATAAAAGTACTGATCGCGTCGATAGGGAGTCTTAGCGTATAAGGTTTGCTGTCACCCGGAATCATTTGCTTCTTATATTGCGGATTCAAACTCTTGATCTGATCCAGAGGTACATTACAAAGGTCAGCGATTTGTTCGAAGTGCAGATTTTGGTTTACTTGCACTGTGTCAGTACTTGCCGGAATATTGGTTTCCATCGGGCAGATATTGTGGTCGCAGTAGTAAGTCATCACGTAGTTGGCAGCGATAAAGGCAGGCACATAGCCACGCGTTTCTTTAGGCAGGTAATTGTAGATTTTCCAATAATCAGTTTCGCCATTGGCACGGCGGATTGCCTTATTGATTGTACCGGGCCCACAGTTATAAGCAGCAATTACCAGATTCCAGTCTCCATAGATATCATACATTTCTTTGAGATAACGAGCGGCAGCCCAAGTTGCTTTAATCGGGTCACGACGTTCATCTACCAGGCTGTTTGATTCCAAACCATAAATCTTACCTGTACCAATCATAAATTGCCACAGACCGGAAGCACCTGCACGTGATACGGCTGATGGGTTCAACGCAGATTCGATAATCGGCAGATATCTTAGTTCCAGTGGAAGTCCGTATGCATCCAATGCTTCTTCAAAAATAGGCATATAGAAGTTGCAGGCACTTAGCATGAAAGAAACCTGATTGCGCAAGCGTCCTGCATACATATCGATGAATTTGCGGATAATATCATTATAAGGCATTTCCATGATGGCCGGGATGCGTGACAAGCGGTCGATATAGACAGAGTCACTGAATAAAGGATTGATTTCAGCCGTACTGCAATCCTTGCCTAAATCAATATAATTTTTAGCTTTCCAGTCATTCAACAGACTGTCAAGTGGATAAGTCATACTTTTAGGCAGGTCGATGCTTTCTTTGCGTTCAGTTCCATTTTCACGAATCACTACATCTACACTTTGCGCTTTTACCTGCGACGTGGCCACTAGTAAAAGAAAAATAATCGAACAATAGCTAACTAATTTCTTCATGCTTCAATAATAAGATCAATCTAAATTGTGTTTTTAAAATCGTAATACGCATTGCAGGCCAACCGACTTGTTTTTAAAGCTGTTGGAGCGGAACTGGTTGTTATTATCAATAACGGCCGGCTCTACTTTCATACTCAAGTCGGGGGTTATATCGAAGTTGGATAACTCTGCATCTACATAAGCGTCGATGATAGAGATCAGGTAAACTCCGATAAATGCAAATATACTAAGGTCCCGATAACGACGGAACATATCTTTTCTTCTTTTTAGTGTGTTTTTTAGCTGCTCCTCATTATAAGTGGAGTTCGGGGGCAACAAATCTTCGTAACTTTTCGTATTCGGATTGCTGTCCATAATGTCCAGATAGGCTTGCGAATAGTCTTTGTACATCTTACCGTTCCAACTTAAGGCGTAAGCACAACCAGCAAATCCTCCATATATAATAGGTAATTTCCAGTATTTACGGTTGTAAATCTGTCCTCCACCGGGGAATACGACTGCCAGCCAGGTAGCTTTGGTCGGATTCGGGATAAATATCTTCTTGTTAATATCTTGAGTCGTTGGCGGTACACTGTCGGTCTTTACAACAATCGATGCCGGCTGCTCTATCTTTTTCAGCTCTTTTTTGTAGGCTGCGTCCAGGCTGTCTGCTATCTGTATCTTGGCAGCCGACAAACTGTCGATGGCCGGAAGTTCTTTGGAGGGTATAATCCGGATAGAATCCTGTCTTGTAGAATCCTGTGCAATCGGCTCACGATGTCTTCGTGCACGGGCTTTCGGCGCTTCACGCTGTATGATTGTTGTATCTTTCCGTACCGGAGTAACAGTGGACTGTGCATACACATCAATCCCTGCCACCTGTAAAAAACAGAGAAGCAGGGCGCTGACTAGTAACTGATATTTCTTACTTTTTCTTGTCATTTACTTCTTTAGCGTATCGAAGATTTCCATGATACGTTCCAGTTCCTCCTCGTTACCGAAAGGAATACTGATCTTTCCCTTTCCCTTTTCAGAGCAAGTGAGTTGTACCTTGGTGTTGAAAAAGCCAGAGAGTTGTTGCTTCAATAAGTTGAACTCTTCGGGAAGTTTGGCACGTTTCGGTGTTATTTTCCGTGTGCCGCTTTTCACCGCTTCTCCTTCGCTTAATGATTTAACAATTTCTTCTACTTTGCGGACTGAATATCCGTGTTCTTGTATTTCTTCGAATATTTTAACTTGTAGTTTAGGGTCGCCTAATGAAATCAGCGCACGGGCATGTCCCATGTCCAGCTGCTTGTTTTGCAGGGCCATCTGTATTGGAGCTGTCTCTTATACACATCTCCGAGCCCACGAGACTAGCGCTCATCT
>ENA-OXFN01000085-OXFN01000085.1-human-gut-metagenome-genome-assembly--contig:-NODE-85-length-53531-cov-48.5367_pt1 | contig 53531 bp, 72 predicted proteins | sample MGYA00249366_ERZ652265 | MGnify/ENA primary metagenome ERZ652265 (study PRJEB26925, sample SAMN05826980) | human gut metagenome | biome: ENVO:2100002; feature: ENVO:00000062; material: ENVO:00002003... | reverse complement strand
AATCTCATCTTCAATACATTTCACGCTTCCGTCGGGTAACTTCTCATAATGCAAACTACACCATCAATATCCGCAATACATTATCAATACTTGCGATTGACTATCTTCAGGATTCGTGGTATAATTTGTTATAGTAATTATTATAAGATATAAATCGTAAATTATAGGTGATATATGTATGACAGAAAAAACATATAAAACAGAATGTGGAACAATTCATTATTGGATTGGAAATGAAGGAAACTCTAATAGTCCTGCATTAGTTTTTCTTCCGGGTTTAACAGCAGACCACAGACTGTTTGATAAACAAATAGAATACTTTGAGAATAAATACAACGTTTTTGTGTGGGATGCTCCCGGTCACGCTGCTTCATATCCGTTTGAGTTTTCCTTTTCCCTGTCAGATAAGGCAAAATGGCTTGATGAAATCTTATCCACCGAAAACATAAACAATCCCGTTATCATCGGTCAATCAATGGGCGGATATGTAGGACAAGCGTATGCAGAATTATTCCCCGAAAAACTGAAAGGCTTTATTTCGGTTGACTCTGCACCGCTTCAAAGAAAGTATCTCACGGGAATTGAGCTTTGGCTGCTAAAAAGAATGGAACCGGTTTACAAGCATTATCCTTGGAAATCCCTGCTTAAATCCGGGACAAACGGTGTTGCTGTTTCCGAATATGGAAGAAAGCTTATGTATGATATGATGATGACATACAACGGCAATCAGGAGTGGTATGCCAAAATAGCGGGACACGGTTTTAAAATGCTGGCAGAAGCAATAGAAGCTGATTTGCCTTACGAAATAAAATGTCCTGCACTTTTAATCTGCGGAGAAAAAGATCACGCAGGTTCTTGTATCAGATATAACAAGGCTTGGAATAAAAATACCGATATTCCATTGATTTGGATAAAAAATGCGGGACACAATTCCAATACCGATGCTCCCGAAGAAATAAATAAACTGATAGAGGAGTTTGTGACACAAATCAATTAACAGCATTTAGTTTTTATTGAAAGGAAGCTTATATTGAAAAACCTACTCGATCGCAACCTATACCGACAGATAAAATCAATGGACAAAGACACAATGACACGCACTCTTGCAAACATCTATCAAATGGGCAAGGACGATGCTATGCAGGGCATTGATGCCGTTGATATTGACCTTGACAAGATGCGTTCCGAAATCGGTGCTGTCAAGGGTATCGGTGAAGTTCGCCTTAATCAGATTATGGAGATTATAAAGGATAATCTGAATATCAAGGCTGACGAATAGCCCTCAAAGCCTTTAATTCAGCCATTTTCTTGACTATCCAACACACTTATGGTATAATATTTCCAATACATCAATTACGAAGGAATGATTATTTATGGCAAACAAAAGAGTAAACAAGAAAGCAGCAGCAAAAAAGGCTGTTGAAAATAAACCCATAACCACTGTTGCAGAAGAAGTAAAGGCTGAAACTCCTGTTGTTGAAGCTGCTCCTGCCGTTGAGGTTAAACCCGAAGCTACTTCCGTTGCCAAGCCTAAAACCATAAGAAAAACTCCTGCAAAGGCTGTTAAGGAAACTAAATCGTCAGCCACGGCTGCCGAAATTGCCGAAGCTCCCAAGCAGAAAGCAACAAAGAAAACTGCCGATAAAGCAGAGGACAAGTTCGTTATCCAGAGCAATGGCAAGGACTATTCTATGGAGGAAATCAAGGAAGCCTGCAAGGCAGCTTACAAGAACGGCACTCGCAAGCACGTTAAGTCTGTTGATGTTTACCTCAAGGCTGAAAACGGCAATCTCCGTGCTTACTATGTAATCAACGGTAACGCTGACGGTGCATATATTGACCTTTGATTTTTGAATACTGGCATTAAAAAGGGAGCATTTTCATCGAATGTTCCCTTTTTCATTAGATGTTCCAGTGGAACATCTGCAAATGGTGAGGTATGATACCTGTGTGTACAGAACCCGAACAAGACCAAACCGATATACTGGAGAATAAAAGCAACAGCTCCGCAGGAACTATCCTGCGGAGCTGTTCGTTTAGTAGGATAACATTATTCTTCTGCTGTCACTTTTACAATGTCCGATGTTTTCATCGTTGTCCATTTTCCGTCAACATAAGCACGGACTACAAACTGATATTCCTTTCCGGGTTTCAGCTTGTATCTTACCGATGTCTTTTTGATTTCCTTGAGCTTTGTTGCCTTGCCGTCCTTTACAAGATAAATCGCATACTTTTCTGCATTATCAACGGGCTGCCATTTCAGTGTAACAACATTGTTCTTTACCGTTGCAACAGGATATGGCTTGCTATTCTTGATATTGACGTTCAGTGAATTGCACTTTGATATAGGTGAAATTTTGCCGTCAACGGTGTATCTTACGATAAACTTATGCTTGCCTGTGGGGAGATTTTTCACCGTGTAAGTGTTTTCGTTGGTTGTCTTGATTGCCTTGTATTTTCCGTCAATAAGCTGATATACCGTGTATTTGTCGGCATCTTCAACTTCTGCCCATTCGAGAATTACATTGTTTTTGCTGATTTTTCCTGTCAGCTTGATTTGCTCAAAGCTGTATGCCGGGGTTACATTGATGAACGGATTGAAATCATCGTAGATGTAGTTGGGATAGTAGTCCTGTTTGAGTGCAGGAATTGTTTCGGTGTGCATTACATAACCGCAGACAGTGCAGGAGTATGTCCTTAAACCTGTGCTGTTGTATGTAGGCTGAACGGTAACAATTCCGCCGTTTGAAACGTGGCTGCCGATGTCGGTCTTATCTCCGCAGTCACATTCGTGCCAATGGCTTGTGTTGTCGGAGGACCATTCCGCTGCGTAATTGTGAGTGTGTTCCTCGTGGATTGTGGGAATCGGCTCTGTTCTGATAACATAATCACAAACAGTACACTTGTATGTCTTAACGCCCTCTTCTGTTTCGGTAGCAGGCTTTGTTACCGTGCCGTTATCTGAGGTATGAGCTGCAAAGTCAACCTTTTCGGTGCAACCCGCACAAGTGTGCCAGTGTCCTGTTTCGTCAGATGTCCAGTCGGTTGCAAGAACGTGTGTATGAGCAACTGTTACCATGAACGTGTCAGTGAATCCGCCGTAAGTTACGGTAACAGTCTTGTCACCCTCGACTGTGCTGTCAAAGCCCGATACCATATCAGAAGTTATGTCAACAGTATCGGTCTTTCCGTCCTCATAGGTTACCTTGATTTTGCCGCCTGTCAAGTCAAGTGTATCGCCGACAGAGTATGTTTTCTTGGTCGGCTCAGCTGTGATTTCAATGCCTGTAACTCTTGCTTCTGCGGTTTTAGCGAAAGTATAGGTTACTGTCACTGTACCGTCAGCATTAACGCTTGCTGTTGCTGTTTCGCCGTTTACCTTTGCGGTAATCGTGTCGGCAAACTTATAATTACTGTCGGAAATCGTTGCGATAATTGTCACGGTATACTGCTTGTCAAACTCGGCTGTTGTATCGCCGTCCGACCAGCTTGCCGCACCTAAGGTGTAGGCTGTGTCTGTTGTTTCGGCTGTTGTGTCAAGGATTTGTCCTTCGGCAGGTGAATCAACGCCCGTAATTGTAACAGTGCTGATTTCCGCCTTGTTTACGGTTACGGAAATTGTCCTTGTTACCATATGTGTATTTGAATCATATCCCTCAACACCGGTATAATCATAGTTGGTATCATCAACGGTGATTTTTGCGGCATATCCGATGTTTTCAACTGTGGGGATAACAGTACCGTCAACCCAACTCCAATTTGAATCTGAAAGTGTGGCTTCGGAAAGCTTCTGACCGTATGTTATTGCACTTGCAGTGGGTTCTGCAACAGCAGGAGCAATACTCCATTCAACCTCTCTTGTGCCTGCATAATTGTTTATGCCTGTGATTGTGGCGGTGTATTCGCCTGCATTGGTCTCAGGAGTTATTGTTTCAATAATATAATCGCCTGTTGCTCCGCCGTCTGTGCTTGCTATCAAGCCGTCAATAGTAATGGTTGGAGTTTGAGCCGTTCCGTCATAAACGGGATTTGTAACCTGAACCTTGCTGTCAAGTCCCGAAAAATTGATGTTATAAACCTCACCGCAAAGGCATTTTTCGTCCGTTGTGTTGGCATTTCCGTCAGTGCCGATAAAGCTGTGGTATTGGTCATATACCTTGTTCGTGCTTGTGATATTATTATCGGCATAAGAGCCTTCGACAAGGTGATATTTGAGGGTGTCAGGGCAGTAATCGAAAACATATGAACCAAAGCTTTTTACGCTGCAGGGAATGGTTACGCTTGTCAATTTTGAACACTCATAAAATGCATAGTCTCCAATGCTTGTAACGTTTTTTCCTATGGTTACACTTGTCAATGCTGAACACTTATAAAATGATTTTACTCCAATGCTTGTAACGCTATCGGGAATGGTTACGCTTTCCAATGCTGAACACTTATAAAATGCACTTCTTCCAATGCTTGTAACGTTTTCTCCTATGTTTACGATTTTCAATTCAGAACAGCTTAAAAATGCACTTATTCCAATGCTTGTAACGTTTTTTCCTATGGTTACGCTTTTCAATTTTGAACACTCATAAAATGTATTGTCTCCAATGCTTGTAACGCTATCGGGAATGGTTACGCTTGTCAATGATGAACACTCATAAAATGCAGCGCCTCCAATGCTTGTAACGCTATTGGGAATGGTTACGCTTTCCAAGTTTTTACACCCAAGAAATGCAGCGCCTCCAATGCTTTCAACGCTATCGGGAATGGTTACGCTTGTCAATGATGAACAGCAGTAAAATGCACTTTCTCCAATGCTTGTAACGCTATTGGGAATGGTTACGCTTTTCAATGCTGAACAGCAGTAAAATGCACTTCCTCCAATGCTTGTAACGCTATTGGGAATGGTTACGCTTGTCAATGCAGAACAGTCGAAAAATGCACCTGCTCCAATGCTTGTAACACCGTAAGCAATGTCAACAGAAGTAATATGTTGCACATAGCTGTTCCAAGGATATTGATTAAAAAAATCATAATCCGCCATTTCCCCCGAACCTGTAATTGTCATTTTATATGCGGGTGTTACACCATCGGACAAGGTTCCGTTTTCGGTGAGTTCCCATTCAACATCCTGTCCGCTGCCGTTTTTACCACAGTAGCCGCTGGCAACAACATTGCCATCTGCCGCACTCGCCGTAATACCGAAAGAAACACCACTGCCTATTGGCACCCCCACAGGCAATGCCGAGGTTACAAGCATAAACGCCAGCAAGCCTGCTGTTATTTTTCTGAGCTTTGCTCTTTTTACCATAAAATCATCCCTTTCAAAACAAAAAAGCCGAACAGGACCGTATGCTTTTCAGCACACAGCCTTGTTCGGCGTGGTTTTCATATTTTTTCCAAAAGAACACAGTTTTCGTCTGTCTGTCAAATAGCAGCAGATAGGCATAAACCTGTCATTCCTTTCATTTTGATTTGATGTAAATAATATGTGAACTTATATTTACTCAATTTTATTTTAACCCATTTTGGCTTGTATGTCAATCGTTTTTTCCCATTTTTTCGGTTTTGGTTATTTCAACAGATTATGAACGGGTTTGAGGGCGTATTCGGGCGATTTTTACAGCGTTCTGCGGAATTTTTAAAACGGATTTGTGCGGTGTAAACGCAAAAACAGCAGCAGGGTGTTAATGTATAGCCTGCTGCTGTTTTATCTTCCGATTATTTTAGTTTATGGAAATCAGCCGCCAATCAAGGATGACATCTTCCGCAGGGCGAATAACCCATATCTATCAGTTCATCTCTTGTTCCCGTATAGTTCTTACGGTTTTTAGCCTTCATCTGCTCGACAGAGCTGCAAGAGGGGTAGTGAAACTTCTTTGTGTTTGTGTTCAGCACATAATTCTGTCCTGCTGTGCTATTGTCTGCCTTTTCGGTAACAACAGGCTGTGTTGTTGCCTGTGTAACCTTTTCGGTGACAGTCCCTCCTGCCTTGAAAATTTTATCCTTTGAAACGGTTTTGTCACTTGTTATGTTTATCGTCTTTCCGTCAGATGTAAGGAAAATATCGCCGTTAAGGTCGGTGCGGTAGGTCTGAACATCTGCATCACGAAGCCTTGACAGAACCTCATCGGTGGGGTGATTGTAGCTGTTGCCCTTGCCTACTGAGATAATCGCATATTCGGGCATTATTTCACGCAGCCATACATAGCTTGTGCTTGTATCCGAGCCGTGATGTCCCACTTTCAGAACATTTGCCGAAATATCTTCATCTCTGTTGAGAATAGCCTGTTCAGCTTCACGCTCCGCATCTCCCGTAAAGAGATATTCGGTCTTTCCGTAAGTGATTTTCAGAACGATTGATGAGTTGTTTGTACCGTCCGCTTCATTCACACCGATAATTTTCACATCGGAGCTGCCCAGCTTGTATGTATCCCCTGCCTTCGGAACAACAAGTCCGCCGCCGTTCTTGTCGGCATATTTCTTGAAATTCTTAAACGCCTTGCTGTCATAAGATGTCACGGGACAAAGCACCAAATCCGCCGTTGTGTAATTCAGCGCACCGGGCAAGCCGCCGATATGATCTTCGTGAGCGTGAGTTCCTACGATAATATCCAGCTTTGGAACGGCAGCTTTTTTCAGCACGGAATAGATAAGGTCTGAATCTTCTTTGTTGCCGCCGTCAATCAGCATATAGTGTCCGTCACACTCGACAAGTGCCGCATCTGCCTGACCAACATCAATGAAATGTATGGAGAAAGTTGATTTGACGGACTTCTTGTTCTTTGCCGCAGTGCTTTTCGCAGTGACTTGGTTTTTTGAAAGCTCAATAATCTGTCCCTCAGTCTGTGCAGCATTGATTTCTGCCGTGTCTGATATTTCCGTGATAATGTCCGTCAGCTCCGTTGTATCATAACTTTCCTGCACAGACAACGTGCTTTCCGCTTGCACAGCACCGCTATCGACAGCATCGGACATACAACCGCTGAATGCCAGCAGCGTTACCATCGCAGTTATTACCCACAACAGCACATTCTTTGTTTTCGTCTTTTTCATCTTAACCTCTCCTTAATATTTTTTAGGGTAAATTCCCCCTTATATACATTTTATCAAAAGTAATGTGTAAAAGTACGGACAATACAGCACACCGCCCGATATTTTTGTAGCAAGAATAAATCTTATTGTATGTCACACAATATATATTGTATTCTGATAAATTCAAATTGTCAATGGCTTTTGGTAAAATGGTTATAAAAGGACGGTGGCGATATGAAAGAGGAATACTACGAAGAATACAGAAGAATCGGTTTGAAAATCAGCTATTACCGCAAGCTGAAAGGGATAACACAGGAACAGCTTGCAGAGCAAATCAACAAGAACACAGCTTTTATAGGTGCGGTAGAAGCTCCGAACGTAAACCGCACAGTATCTCTTGATACCCTGTTTGACATTGCCAAGGCTTTGGATATTCCTGCGTATAAGTTTCTTAAGGATGATTGATTTTTTACTGTGCTTGTGGTAAAATTTAGTTGGGTGGATTTTTCATCTGCCCGATAAATCGGAATTTGTAAACGCATTGAATGAAGGATATCAAACAACATGGTGTTACTCACAGACTGGCAGGAGACGGTTCAGAAAAAAGAATTGTCTCATTTTGTATCAACTGGGCATTTCGACATTACGGACATTTACAAATTGATACATATGGCGATAAAAAGGTGATGCAAAAAAATTACAGAGAAGCTGGGATTTATTCATTGTGGAACGATTTATACGGTATTTTGAATGAATTTATATGTAGATATATGATAAAACACATATTGCTAACATAGAAACCGAGGTAAATAAGCTATGGGAAAATTTGAAGAATTGCTCGTAAATAAAGGGCTATACGATAACGTAGATATAACCATTGATGATTTAGAAGAATTAGAAAAATATCTTTCGAAAAATGAATATACTGGGAATACAATTGATTGCTATTGTCCACATTGTGAAACAAACCGTGTATTTGCGTTTTCTAACAGTGAAATTCACGAAGAAACTGGCATAATGAGTATAATGATTGATGATACGGCAGGTCGTACCAGAAAGCCCAAAAAGCAAGAGATTTTTAATTCGTATTTGAATAAACGGTATGTGCTAACATATAGATGTAGCCGTGACCGACAGCATGCTATCCTATTTGACTTGATTGTTATAGATAGCAAAATAATAAAAATTGGGCAATTTCCGTCAATAGCGGATTTAGTAATTCCTGAAATTTCAAAATACAAATCTGTATTAGGCAAACAATATCGTGAGTTTAGCAAAGCCGTTGGGTTATTTGCACATGGTATAGGAATAGGTTCATTTGTATATTTGCGGCGAATTATAGAAAAGTTGGTGTTCGACAAATATAATGAACTTGCAGAAAAATTGGATATTTTAAAAGAGGATTTCGAGCGTCAAAAATTTGATAAAAAAATCGAAACGCTAAAAGAATATCTCCCTGCAAGTTTAGTTAAAAACAAAAATGTATATGGTATTGTGAGTAAAGGAATACATGAATTAAGCGAGGAAGAATGCAGAGAGATGTTCCCGTACATAAGAATTGGTATCGAGTTAATCCTTGATGATTTATTAGCCGAGAAAGAAAGGAAAGAAAAAGAAAAGGTATTTGAGGAATTTGTAGCTAAAAAAACAGGGGAATTAAGGCAGTAACAAAACCGGGACGGCAGTCATGTGACCAGATGGGAACGGGGCCAGATGAGGACTTCACCAAGCAGTATTCCCTAACCCTATTCCAGTTTATCAACCACAATGAATCAATATACATACACAAAGGCTCAACAGGAAATTCCCGTTGAGCCTTTTGCTATTACCTATTTAAACAGTATCAATAATTCAAAGTCTTAGCCACAATCCTATCCGCAGGATTTCCGTCATCGTCCTTGTCCGTGCGGTATGCCAGAACCGCAATTTTCGTGTCGGGGAGAAGCCTTTTGTCAAGTTCGGCAGCTTCGCACTCCACAAGCAGCTCCAATCCGTCCACCTGTGCTATCCTCACGCCGAAAATATCAAGCATTCTGCCTGTTTCTTTGAGCATAAAAACCTCTTTTACCTTGCCTTGAATAATCATCTTTTCCATTTTAAATACCTCCGTTATTCGCCCTGCTCAAAGTACAGAGCAAGGGCCTTTTCTATTATCTCGTTTGCTTCCTTTTTGGAATAACTGCTTAAATACCGCTTGTATGTAGCCGTGGGAAGCGTTATCTTTTCTCCCCTGTCCTTTGGCTTTTCGTCCGAACCGTACTCACCGTTCAGTACCTCGGTTATCAGTTCACCGGTGACTATCGTGTAAGATGATGCTATCTCACGGAGCTGTTTCGCCATTTTCATATCAATGACAGTAACCTCTTTTTCGGTCATAACCTTGTACACATTTCTCTGCTGTTCCTCTGTAAGATATGAAAGGTCAACAGCAGAACGAACCTTTATATTTCCACGGTCAACAAGCTCCTTGAACTCGTTTATCAGCTTGTCTATGCGGAGAAGCCTTGCCACCGTTGCGGAGCTTATGCCGTATTCCTCCGCTGTTGCATCTCTCGTTGTAAGATGTTCCGGTGGAACATCTTCGGGACGGTGCTTGCCGTTCTCGATGAAATACAGCTCGTCACATATTTCCTTTCGTTTTCGTTCATCAAACAGCTTATTGTACCTGAGTGCAACCGCAAACGCCTGTTCGGATATTTTCAGATCGGAAAAACCTCGCTGAATAAGATTTGTTTCCACAACAAAGATTTCTGCATCTTCATCGGATAAATTCACCTTTACAACAGCAGGAACGCTTTCAAGTCCTGCCTGTCCTGCGGCATACACTCTGTTATGCCCCGACAAAATCTCATATTTTCCACCGTTTGCAGTACGAACGATTATCGGTGTAATCACGCCGTTTTTCTTTATGCTCTGAATCATATCCTCCAAACGCTCGCCCTCATAAAGAGTAAATCTGTGATTGTGATATGGTATCAGCTTGTCTATCGCAATGCTCGTTATCCCCTGTTCGGCAGTAAAGTTCAGACCGTCCGTTACACCGAATTTGCTTGTTACATTTCTTGCCACAATAAAAACTCCTTTCATAAATGTTCCAGTGGAACATCAACCTATAAGCTCATCTGCAAGCCTGTTGTAGTCCTCGGCAGCCGTGCATTTGGGAGCATACGCAATAAGTGTCTGCTTTCTCGCCTGTGCTTCCTTCACCTTGATGCACTCCCTTATTGCCGTATCAAAAACCTTTGTATTCATCTGCTCCGCAACCTCGTCAAGGGAAACTCTGACCTCCCTTGAAAGATTTGCCCGTCCGTTGTACTTTGTAAGCAACAGTCCCGAAACATTCAGACTTGGATTCTGCCTTTTCCGAATAGCTCTGATAGTTTCAAAGAGCTGTGAAAGTCCCTGCAAAGCATATCTGTCCGCCGTTACCGGAATAATAACCTCGTTTGCGGCAATAAGGCAGTTATGCAGAATAGAATTCATAGCAGGTGCAGTATCAATGATTATGTAGTCATAGTTTTCGCAGCCGTCAAGAGCATCTGCCATTCGATAAAGTCCGTCAACGCTCCCTTTCAGCTTTTCATCTGCCTGACGGAGCAGGCTGTCCCCTGCAAGAATATCTCCGCACTCGGTATGCTGAATTGCTTCGTCAAGGCTCAATCTGCTCTCGTCCAAAAGCACATCATAAACGGTAGCAACACCCTCGGTCATTGCTCTGTAAGTATCGGTGCTGTTGCACTGTGTATCGCAGTCGATAAGAAGCGTTTTATAACCTCTCTCACTCAGAATTGCCGCAAGTGCGGTCGATGTGGAGGATTTTCCCACACTGCCCTTTGCGTTTGCTATGGTTATAACCTTGCTCATTATTCTCCCTCCTTGAATGAAATACTGCCTATATCCGAAATCCACTTCTCCACACAATCGCTATACTCTTTCTTACGGTTATATACCTCCAATCTCTCCTCATACTCTGAAATTTCATTCTCATCGGCATCATCGGGAAGTTCGGGTTCGTCATAGTCCTCGTAAAAATCAAGATAGTCCCTGCGTTCTGTGAGATAGCCATAAAACGCCATTCTGATACCCTTTGCATAGTTATCATTGCCCTCGGCATATTCCTCGCTGATACGCTCCTTTATGGCAGCACAGGTCATATCAAACTGATTGGTGTCAAGCTCATCGAGAACGGAAGCAAAAGAGCTTCTCGCAACCTCCTCCCACTCCTCATACTCATCATCGGTATCGCAAGCATAGCCGATGTCCTCAAGTATCTCGGTAACTCTCTCATAGCTTTCATCTGAAATTCTAAACATAATCATTCTCCTTTTTTGTTGTTGGTTGATGTTCCAATGGAACATTTTGTGTACTTTAATCTTCCGTTTTTCCTGCATTAAGCCTTTTCAGACTGTTAAAAACCGCCTTTCTCTCCTCAGCTGACATAGGCTCACGCTTTTCCTTTGGCTTACTGCGTTCCTTAAATGCCTTAACCGCCTTTTCTCGGATACGCTGTTCACGGTTTTCACGGTCTGCGATAACCGCCGTCTTTGCGTTAAGCATTGCCCTTGCTATATAAAGCTCACTTTCGGTGTTATTCATATAAATCATTCCTTTCCCCGATGTTCCACCGGAACATCTTTGGTTTGTTGTGTTTGTTTTTTAATTACACTCACATTATACTACTTATATAAGTAGTTTTCAATAGTAATTCCAGCCAAACTTGATTATACAAATTTAGCTTATGCGCACATTGACAAAATCTCCATTGCTATGGTATAATGAATAAAATATACTTATGCAAGTAGGAGAGCGATAAAAATGCCTGTTTCTGAGAAACAAAAAGGATATGCCCGAAAGTGGGACAAGGACAATATGCGTACCCTCGGTACAAGAGTACGCACACAAGATGCCGAGGATTTCAAGGCTTGGTGTGCAATGCGTGGAGTTTCCACCACCTCCGAGATTAAAAGATTTGTTATGAGCGAACTTGAAAAGTACAATGCTGTTATGGAAAAACAGCATAATGATAATAAAAGCGAGTGAGCATTTTTATTTTCCTTTCGTGGTTGATTTTTGGCTGTGCTTATGATAAAATGTAGTTGGGTAGATTTTTAATTTAATCTGCCCGATAAATCGGAATTTAACGCACATCTAAAAAACGAGAATTCACAAAAACGTAGCCATAAAATGGTGATAAAAGGACGTATAACTTATGAGTAAAAAAGTATTTGTTTTGGTACACGATTACTGGCATCACGATGATTCCATCAAGCCTATGATGGACTATCTGTTTAATGCAGATTATGAAGTAACATTCACAAAGAACCCAAATGATTATTTCAACGGGCAGTTTGATTTGTTTTTGTCTTTCAAAGATCCTATTGAAAATGATCAGATTCCTACTCCAATCTGGTGTGATGAAAAATGGACGGAAAAATTTCTGAATGATATTCAGAATGGTATGGGAACGATTATGCTTCACGCATCACTTACTGATTACACAGAAAATCACGCAATCCTCACAAATGTTGTAAGAAGTAACTTTATCACTCATCCCGAACAATGTCCACTTACTGTAAAACCGATAGCAGAACATCCGATTATTGAAGGCATTGGCAAATTCACATTCCCTGATTTTGACGAACATTATGTAATGAAAATGATTCCTAATGCTGATACAACGATTCTTGCAGAAACCGTTTCAAAGAACGGCGTTCAGCCTGCTGTATGGATTCACACCTATGGCAAGGGAAAAATCTGCTGTATCGTTCCTGCACACACTACCCAAAATTTGACCTGTGAACCATTTGTCAAACTTGTAAAGAATGCTATTGATTGGGTTTAATAGCATTAATAGAACGTCAAATTCCAGTTTGTAGAGCAGTTAATTTATGGGCATCCGCCGTACTCGGAAAACTCCGAGTACGGCGGTTCTTTTACCTCACCGCCCCACAGACAGAACTGCCACGAACATTCTCACTCATCTCCTTTTCCTGCTCTACCTTTTTTTGTTCTTCTGCACTCCGAATTCTTTCCATTTCCTCTTTAGCTTGCTCCAACAGAATCTCATAATCACTTTTCATTCGGCTCTCATAAAAATCATAGAAGTCATAAATCTCCTTACGCTTTTCAAAGGCGAGGGAGATTTTTTCGTCTATTCCCACAAGCTGCCGCTTCATCTCCGAAATTTTTTCTTGATGGACGGAAATATCATCAGCCGTTTTCACTCCTGCATCCTTGATGTAATTGTACTTTGCAAGCTCCTTGATGTCCTTTGCAAGCAAGGACTTGCGGCTCAGCACTTCCAGATATTTCGGAATTTCATCAATCAGCTTTTCTTCCTCAGATATTTTTTTCAAAAGCTCGTTCTTCTCATTTTTCAAATCGGCAAGAGCCTTGTCCGCATCGGCAGCAGCTTTCTTGAAATCATCAGCCGAGTGAATATCATTCTCCTGCAAAAAGAAAAGCAGCTCCGAGGATTTTACCACCTCACGATAAGTCGCAAGGTGCAGCCTGTCCGCTTCGGGCTTTCGGTAAAGCTCAATCTGAATTTGTCTGATACACAAAGCATACTCTCGTTGAATACCCTCATACTTCAATGCTTCGGACAATGGCATCTCCATATTTTTGTTTGCAATGCGATACTTCAGATGTTTAAGAGAATATCCGTCACCCAAACGAAAACTGCGAATAGCTTTCCGATTCGATCGGACCTTTATGACAAGATATTTTCCTCGGTTAATTCCATAGCCTTTCGCTTCAAGCTCTTTTATCAAATCGTCAATGCTATGCACATTGTCTTTTACAATAAGCCTGTCAATCTCATCACATAAATTCTGTTTCCAAGACTTTCCCTCTCGCCGTAATTTGTATTCACCGTACTTGTGATTGGCTCTGTACTTTGGCTTTTCAATTACCGACAAACCGTGAGCTTTTGCAATTTCATCGGAAATTTTTCTGCAACGCCGTAAACTTTCCTTGTTCGCATACCAGTGCTTTCCCTCAAGGTCATAGGGAGTAACCGCAAAATGATTATGTATGTGGCAGCGATCAATATGTGTCGCACACAAAACCATATGATTTTTTCCGAAAACTTTTTCCGCCCACTCCAGACCAATCCGATGAGCTTCCGCCGCCGACACTTCTCCGGGTTTAAAGGATTGGATATAATGGTGCAGACGAATCTGCCGTTTTTCTCGCTCGGCGGTTTCATTTTTTATGGAACGTTTGAAAAATCTTTTGTTAGAAAATCTCTCAAAGTTAATCTTGAAATCTTCGTATGCACTCGCCGCATTGGCCGAACAATTCACTCCCGTGATTAAAGTCCCCTCGATTTTTTTCTCGTTGGAAATGTAAGCAAGAAACTTTTTCGGTGCGGAATAGATTGGAATATGTTTGATAATCGGCATATTCCACCTCACACAATAAGCGTCGGAGATATTTCAAACAGATAATTTTTGATTGCGTTCTTGAAATACTTGAATTCCTCCTGCAATTCCTCGATGTCTTTTTGGTAGACAGCTCCTGTTCTGTTCACAGTCCTTGCCACCTGATTAACGTTATTTCCAACTGATTCCAATGCCCTTTTGATTGCAAGAATTTCTTTCAAATCGTAAATCTTGATTTCTGTTTTCGTGGCAGACACTCTGATATACGTTCCGTTTTTCAGTTTTGCCGCCTTTGCCTTTCTGCAAACAACCTTCCATTCCTCCGGGGAAAAATATATAACTATCGCTTTGTTGCCTTTTCTTGTCGGCATATTCTATCATCTCCATATTTATCAGGGTTTTAGGGATTTTCCCTAAGAATGCCGAATCTGCGTGTTCGGCAGCGAAAGGTCATATGACCTTTCTACGCTTGCGGGGAACTGCCCCACCACTCCGCCATTCAACCGTTGACACCTCCCACCGTGGAAAAATGTGGTATAATTCGCATTTTCCACAAGGGAGAATTGAGAAAATCAGTCCTCAACGCTGTCGGTGCAGTAAGAATAACCCAGCACAATTTTCAGATAAACGTTGGAATATCTCTCACGCTCCGAACCGTCCGAGTTAAGCAAGGCTTCAAGAAAATATCTTTTCGCTTCGCTTCTGCTGTCCCATTCTTGAACATTTCCGTAACACACCGTTGTTACTCCGTCAGAATTTTTCAAGCACACATTCATCTGTCCCCCGATTTTTTGCACTCACCATATCGAAGAAAATTCAAAAACGGCTCTTTGGGAATATGTATCTGCCTGCCGATTCGGATAATCGGGAATTCCATTTTGCTCTTGTTCCGATAAAAGGTCGCAAGAGAAATTCCAATAGCCGCAGCAGCTTCGCTTGCCGTCAGAAAATTTCGATCCAGCTTTTCAATTTCATCTATCCTCATTGTTTTACTTCACTCCTCCGTTTTTCCTGTTCTGCTGTCCATAAAAATTTTGAAATCAGCACAGCTTGAAAGATATTCCGTCAATCTTTTTTCATCTCCGGGAAGATAATCTCTGCCCAAAGTTTTCAGAACGGCAGAAGCTATTGCTTTGTTTGTTCTTCTGTCCTTCTTCTCTCTGCCGAGAAAATTTTTCAACCGTTCGTTTTCGCATTGAAGATTTTTCAGCTGCTCTCTCAGCTCATCGACTTGGACAGCAAGAATATTTATCTCATTGGCAGCAGCATTGGCAGATAATTTCCGCTTGTCCTCAATTTTCTCTTTCCGAAAAATTGCCTTTGCCGTTTTCAAAGACAGCTCGTCAAGCTGTCGTTCTCCCGATGTGCTTGTGCGGATTCTCCTCGCAAGCTCCGGGTGATGATGCAGAATTTTGTAAAACTTGTATCTCGGTATTCCATTCATCTCACAAAATTCAGAAACAGCCAAATAGTTTTTATGCTTTCCCATTTCTTCAACCTCCTGCTAAATAAGTTTCATACCCATATCGTGTTCAAAGCCGCTGAACGTTTGGTTCGTAAGTGTGAACGCCGAGTTATACAAAGCCGTTGTTAAAAAGCGGTCAATCCGACTTATCTTTCCGGAATAGTTCAGAATATTTCGCAGCACGTCCGTGATATGCTCGCTCGTCAGCTTTCGGTAAGCGAACCGTGCAGCTTCTTCGGAAATTTTCTTCCCCTCAACGAAAATATTTCTTTCTCCGCTGATAACATCAACGATAAGGTCTTTGATTTCTTCAACCATACTCACAACGGCTTCATCGGGGTGAGTGATAAGGCTGTCATACTCGATTTGTTTCTTGACAGATTGTTCGACTGTTTCTCTGTCAATCTCATCAATCAATCGTGGCGGTGTCGGAATTTTTTTCAGTGCCGCAGATTGATTGATAGATTGATTCTCAATATAACTCAATTCAGTATTATTTATTTCAGTATTATTAGTGTCTGCTTTAACGACTTCTTGAAGTCTGTTTTTTCGATTTACAGAAGTCGATATTTCCGACTTCTTGAAGTCTGTTTTATCGACTTCAAGAAATCCGTTTTTCAGACCTCTTGAAGTATGCTCTGAATTATCAGTATTATCCTGCTTTTCATTCCGCAAACTGTCAGATTCGTTTATGATGAAATTTTTCACATAAAGTATTGACGGCAAACCCAGACCTCTGCGTTTTTTCTTTACAAGTCCGATACCGTTCACATCATCAAGCTCTTTCAGAATGTTCAACGCTTTATCGTGGCACACGTCCATAATCTCCTCAATTTCTTCAATCAGAAAAATTATGTAGACACGGTTTTCATCATCTATCCAATTATTTTTTCTGCTAAGACTCATTCGTTCAAGAAGCAAGCCATACATTAACTTTGCTTCGTTGGATAAGCTGCCAAAATGCTCTTTATCCGTAAATAAAACTTTTGGCACACGAATAAAGGTAAACTGCTCTGCTTCAGCTCCGTAATAGTAATCGAATTCTATTTTTGACATTTCACGCACCTCTTTTACAAACTGCCCTCATAGCTTCGCCAAATTTCCATTGACTTGTACGCAAAGCCTTTCTCATACAAAACATCAAGCAGTTCCTCAAAAGATTTCCTTCCCAAATTGCGAAGGTTATATATTTTTTCGGGTTCTGCTTCTACAAGGTCACGAACGGTCATAATATTTCCCCGGCGCAGGACATTGTAGCACCTTACGGAAAGGTCAAGTACCTCTATTCCCTCGTCAATAATATCAGGTTCCGGAGATTCGGGAATATACTTCTCCTGTCTGAGAATTGCATTTGCTCTTTCAAGTGAAGATATTTTCCTCCTGTAAATTGCTTCAAGACGGTTTTCCTCACACTCAATGACATACTTAAAAAGATTGTGCATACCCAGTCGAATTTTCTTTTTCCTTATTGGCTGTGAAAGTTTTCTTTCCGCTTTCCTTATGCTGTGAGTAACTGTTGACGATGAATTGCCGACAGCTTTTGCAATATCTGCATAGGTCATATTCTCCTTGTACCTCATTCGGAGCAAAAGAGCTTCACGTTCGCTCATAGTTTCGGAAATTACATAGTCAAGAGCAATTCCGCTGTCATCGGCAAGATTGTCAAATTGTTCTCCGGGGAATAACTGTCTGAGGAGATTGTTGGGGTAGCTTTTCATATCTTTTTCCATTTTCGCTGTTCCTTTCGTTCGGATAATAAAAAAAGGACTTCCGTACACTTACATAAACGTAAGCATACGGAAGCCCTGCTTCCATACTATAAATAAAACAATACTCTTGCTGCAATGATGAAAACTGCCATATAAAACGATTTAAGGCAACCTAACACCGAGGAGAAAGAGTTTAACAAACATTACTCTCTGACCTCTCGTTTAGGTCGCCTTAAAATTAGCTTGGCTCCCCAGCGCAGAGGGAGCACAATCCGCTGAGGAGGTATCTGACACGGCTGAGAGCGGTATATCAACGCTTTTGCCGTCCTTGTCTTTGAAAATGACCGTGAGCTTGTCGTCGTAAACATACACCTTTGATATCATTATGTCGGCGATAGCTTTCTTGCCCTCGGTGGTGTTGATATCGGTTGCGAGGATATCATCTATAAACACGGTGATCTGCTCAACTGATGGCACATTGTCGGTCATTGCCTGCGACAATCGGAGGGCGGAGCTGAGCTGCTCCTTGCGCTCTTCCAGCTCCCTGACCTTATCATAAAGCAGCTGATTTCCGCCTGTCTGAGCTATGGCGTTTACCACGTTCTCAGCCTGCTTAGTGCATTCGGTCAGCTCTTTTTCCAGTTCAGCGGGCGCATACTCATTTCGGACCGTCTGCAAATACATCTGATAAATGGTCTCGGCAGTCTCCGCCTTGTCCATCTGCTCAAACGCCGACCGTGCTGCTCTGCACACCTCGTCCTCTATCAGATATTTATTTTCCAGCTTCTTGTGGCAGCCTGACTTTTTCTGCACGCCGTTACAGCGGTAATAATAGTGCTTGACCCCGTTGCGTCCTGTGCCTGACAGCCCGCTCATAGGCTCTCCGCAGTGACCGCAGTATAATTTGCCCGACAAATAATAATCGGCTTTGGCGGTGTTCTTGGCGGCTCTCTTGCGGTTGGTTATCAGCTTTTCTCTTACAGCCTCAAAAACTTCATTGGGTATCATCTGCGGTATTCCTCCCTCGATCACTATATCGTCGTATTTGTAAATGCCTATGTATTTTTCATTAGCCAGCATATTGTAAAAACTGTTTGTGGTGAACGGCCTGCCTCGGCGGTTGCGGTAGCCCTGGGCATTCAGATGCTCGGCTATGTCGGTGAGCCTCTCCCCCTCTGCGTACATTCGAAACACTGTTTCGGGTATAATTCGGGTCTCATCATCAATGGCCAGCTTCTTGTCAACGACCTTGTAACCCAGCGGGATATGTCCTGTGGTCTGAGCCTTCATTGCCGACTGGCGCATTCCTCGGATAGTCTTTTCCCGAAGGTCGGCGCTGTAGTATTCGTTTATGGCTTCGATGATGTGGGTCATCATCTGACCCGATGCGTCATCGCCGAAGCTCTCCATGACGGACAGCAGCTTAACGCCGTTTTTGGCTAAAATCTGGCGGTTTACGGCGCTGTCGATGGTGTTGCGGGCAAAGCGGTCAAGCTTCCAGACAAGGACACTGTCCCATTTGTGGAGAGCGCTTTCATGAAGCATCTGCTGAAACGCAGGGCGGTCATCGTTCTTGCCCGTCATGGCTCGGTCTATGTATTCCCGCACGACTGTTATGCCGTGCTGCTTGGCGTAGTTGTAGCAGTCGTAGAGCTGTCCCTCGATGGACTGCTCCGTTTGCTTGTCGGACGAATACCGGGCGTATATTACGGCGGTTTTCATATATTTGTTATCACTCCTTGACATTTTCAGGGAGCTATGATACAATAAACTTGTCTAAGGTTGTGATTGTATCACAGCTTCTTCCCCGTTCGGTGTTCCAGCGCCGGGCGGGGATTTTTTATTTTATCTCGTTATCTCGCTCAAATTTCAGCTCACGTACCAGTGACATAGCAGCTTTGAGCAGAAAGCTTTTAGGTCAATTTAAGTAATATATTGTACTTTTAGAATTTGGAATATTATATATATTTTTGTTATCACATTCGTGCACATATCCTTTAATTACTTTCAATACAGTAAATTCTCTGCAAGACATCGATTGAAAATGATTACAGGAATCTGAAATCACAATCACATGATCGTTGCGGTGGTATAAGAAATTAAAAATTACACTTTCCGGATAGGTCTTACCTTCCTCAAGTTCCTTCAATATCTCGTCCTCGTATGGCATAATAAACCTCACCTTTCTAAAATATTTTATCAAACACTTTCAGCTAAATCTTCGGCATTAAGCTCTTCAGCGGCTTCAGACATTGTCAAGCTTTGCCTATACTGTTCGGCTAAAGCAGTACGCTTAAATTCAGCCGACGGGCAACGTTCATCGACGACCTTTTCAATATCATCAAGTGAAACCTTGAAAAACTCTTTTCGTAAATTAACCTTATTTACACGTTTGTTGTTAAACACAGTATGCAATTCATGTTCGAGGCTTACAGCATCGTCGGAGAAAATTAAGCCATGAACATCAAACGGGAAAGGAACGCTGGCACTTCCAAGCTCGTTTACTCGATCCATAGGTTCCATACGACGTGTCATACCGATTTTATAAACATCATCTCCGAAAGAGCCAATATTGCTGATAACGTAAACATAGCCTGCCTTGCCGTTTTCAAGAGAAGCGATTTGTTCACGCTTATCTTCAATCTGGTCAATCTGTCCTTCGAGTTCTGCAATTCTATTGTTAAGTACTTCTGCCTTATCCGCATCAACACTTTTTAACTGCTCTCTAATATTATCAATTTCATTGCGATATTTCTGCTCTTCTTTTTCGATACGCTTACGCTCTTGTTCGAGTGCTTTTCTTTCCTCTGCTTCCTGCCGCATTTGCTCTCGGATAGCTCGTTGTTCTTCTTTTATTCGTTCACGCTGAACATAATATTCATACTCGATTTTAATCGCTTCAATGAACAAATGCTCAATCTCACCAATAAATTTCTTTATAGTTGACGCAATGCTTTGATTACCGTCAGTAGCAATAGCAAGATATTTTGCACTCATTGTTTTTATTGCATCAATGGAGCTTTCAAGCTTTCCATAACTTATACTGTATAAGATATTTTGCAGTTCCGCCTCCAAAGCAATAGTCATCAACTTATAAATTGTCGCATTGGTTTTGGTAGTATATCTTCCCTCATATCTTGCAAGACATTCTTCAATAAGCTTTTTATTCTGCTTATAAAGACTCCTCAGCTGCTTTACAGTCATACATTGCAGATCTATTTCAACCGTTGGGGCAAGTCTGTTAATGATGCTCTCATCAAGATATGTTTCGCCCTCTTTTATGTATTTTTTGTTTGCACTCTGATAGCTTTCAAATAATGTTTTCATCTTAACATATTTTTTTGTCATTGAATTGCTATCAGACGTGAGTTTTTCTATTTCAACATTAAGCTTTTGAATTATTTCATTTTTATCACAGCGTTCTTTTTCAAGTTCATCAACCTGAGCTTTTACAGCCGCTATAGCATCACTTTCTGCCTGCCTCTTTATTGTGTTATAAACGTTCTGGCGGTCAGTTTCAAGCTTTTTTAACTCAGAACCTTCAGAGGATATTTTTTGTCTGATTTCAGAAAGGTCACTCTTGGCATAACCAATCTGTGCTTCAAGGAACTCCTTCTCTTCGTTTATTTTATTAAGAGCAACACAGTCTGCACAAAGCCCCTCTGAATTGACCTTGAAAAAGAGTCCTTTTCGCCCGCATTTACTGCACTTTGCCATAATATCACGTCCTAAGTATTATTTTGTCTATATTATACATCAATGCAAAAACAATGTCAATTATATATAACATAAAGTTATGATTATTTATCTTATATTACTTAAAAATTTAACAGCCTTGCCGAGAATGCGAATATCATTAAGCTCTTCGTTCACATAAACAAGAGGCTCATATTCAGGGTTTTCAGGGGTAAGTACAAGTTTGTTTTTGTCTGGGTAATAGTAAACTCTTTTTAATGTCGCTTCATTGTCTATCGAGACAGCGGCAATTTGTCCGTTTTCAACAGTTGGCATTGATTTTATAAACACAATATCGCCATCATATATGCGGGCATTTATCATGCTGTCGCCTTTGCAGATAAGGCAGAAATCAGCATCTATGTCGTCGGAGCACTCAATAAAACCGCTTTCCTCACAATACAGAGGCTGACCGCAGGCGATATCTCCGAGAAGCGGGTATTTCTTTGTTGATCTGATTGGCTGGATATTGTCATATTTATCATAAATTGACGGTTCAACCTCATTGCCCACAAATGCGGCGGGATTTACGTTAAAAATATCAGCCAGCTTCTGTATAGTTGTCCGTTTAAGGTTCTGCGTCATACCGCTTTCCCACTTTTGAACAGCTGCTTTTTTTACTCCGACAAGCTCTCCAAGCTGCTCCTGTGTCATACCGCTTTCGGTTCTGAGTGATTTTATATATTTACCAACGTCCATAAGGCGCTCCTCCTATATTTAGTATCTTAAATGTAGCACATATTTAACCTAAAGTCAAGTATCTTTCTGAAAAATCTAAAAAAAAGATACAAAAGTACTTGACAAGCCCAAAAATGTGTGATATAGTAAATGTATCGAAAAAAGATACAGAGGTGATATATAATGAACAAAAACGAACTTATGGCGGCAATGGCTCGCAACGGTGACAGGCAGATTGATCTCGCAAATGCTCTTGGTCTTTCCCGCACAAGGCTCAGTGCAAAGATAAATGAGCGCAATGGTGCTGTATTTAATCAGCCTGAGATGAAAGCCATCCGTGTCAGGTACAAACTTTCCGATACGGAAGTATGTAAGATTTTTTTTGATTTGTAAGTATCTTATTTAGATACTTACAAACTGAGGAGAGCGTAAATCATGCCTAAACTGCACGAGATATTCAAATCTATTATCACAGACAGCGGGCGCACCCAGACATGGGTCATTACACGGGTAAACAGCATCAATCCAAATGTCAACATGACAAAGAACAAGCTCTGCTCCGCACTTAACGGAAAGAGAAAAATCATGGGAGATGAGTTTATTGCCCTGTGTAAGGCGCTGAAAATCAACCCCGATTCCATTGCTGAGATGGTTATCGGTACTAAGGAAAGGAAGTGAGAATGTGAAAGAAAAAAGCATAGTAATCGACACGGTGAACAAAAAGTACACCGCTGACGGAAAGGACATAGCGCCATATTTAAAGAAAGTGGAAGCAGTGATAACACCATATCACCGAGAGCTAAAGCTTACGTATGATAGACCTGAGCTTAACATTCAAGGCATTATGTTCTGTGATGATAGCATCAAAAAGCCTATCATGTGCAGCTGCGGAAATAAAATTTCCGATTACCGCTTTGATTGTGACTGTCTATGTCCGAAATGCAAGCGGCATATCATCGTTTCAGCAGGTCAGATTTTGTGCGATCGATTTGATTGAAAAAATCGGAGAGCTTCTCAGGCATACCTGAAAGCATAGCTTTGTATAAAATTTCTATGGCATCAGGCGTGCGAAGATTTTCAATCAATGAATATCCGTCAGGATAAGCTATATCTTCAATACCCTCTATATCCTCACAGATATACTTGTCAGATGGAATCAATGCACCGCTTCTGAATAAAAAGCGCAAGTGGGCTTTGATAACACCATTCTTATACTTGTATTTTGACATGAGTTCACAAAGCTCGTCAGCACTAATGCGCTGTATATTCCCGCTTTCATCAGGCTGAAGCTCTTTTTCAAGAGTGAGCATGATGTCACGAATGCACTTAAAATCAAGTTTCATTATTAACCGTCCTTTACTGTAAATTACCACCATTATACTTTGTAAGGATAACAAAGTCAAGGAGTTGAAAACATGGAAGAGAAATTCAAAGTCAAAAGAGCGCCAAAGGAAGCGCCTATTGAATTTGCCCAGCTGAGGACTTACCCCGAAGCCGCCAAAATGGTTGAGGAGGTCATGCAGATCACCAACAACACCAAAGCTCAGACTGTTTATGATATGGTCAAATATGCTTATGACCATATGGAGATCATTGAGCAGTAAACTTATTATCTGTCCGGGACAGGAAGGAGATGAGGAGAAGTTGCCATACAGAACCGTTAAACCCGCTTATCCGGCACTGGAAGTAGAAATTGCCTGCAGGCAAATAAAGAAGAAAGACATAGCGAAAGCAGTTGGGATCAGCGCTGACTACCTGAGCAAAAAACTGACGGGGCGTTCAGGCTTCACACTTGATGAAGCTCTTGCAATACATGAAAAATACTTTTCAGATGTTCCGGTACAGGTACTGTTCAAAAAAAGCGGCGAAGTACATTCGCACTCCGCCAAAGAAAACTAAATTTTGCCAAGGAGAAATAAATATGAATGAAACCACAAAGCCCATCATCAGAGAAATGATGTCCGAAAGCGGACGCAGGATCATACTCGTGAACGAGCCAAGCCCTGAGATTATGGCAAAATGCCTCAAGCGTATCATCGACAAGAAGCTGCTCGAGGCAGCTAAGGAAAAGGCAGGTGTAAAGTAATGAGCACATACAACGTATATGTCCACCTCAGGTTTAGAAGTGGCGCATTTAACGATGTGTACAGTGTATTGGCTGGGTCGAGAGAAGCAGCTGAGGCTAAGGCGAAGGACAGGATTTTCGCCGAAAACAGCCTTGACGATCTAGTCGAGGCGGTTATCACAGATGTTTGCAAGGAGGCGATGACATGAGCGCTCTCAGCGACTTCTATATTAGCGTAGCAAATGCCTCCACCAATGATGAGGTATCACAGGCTATAAAGACGTTTATCCAGACCGTCGCACAGAATATTGCCTCACAGAACCCAATCACATCGGAAACAGCTCCGCTGTATGCAGCTGCATATCATGCACTTTATGAAAGAGTCTATAGAATGCTTTCCGATGAGGGCAAAAAGGCAGCGGACATTCTTGTGGCACAGACCGTTGTTGGAACTAAATGCGTCAGCATTGAAAAGCCTGTTGACTTAGGAGGCACATATGGCGAAGAAAAAGAAAAGTGATACACCTAAGGTCTCCAAGTCCCCAAGCATCGAGGCAGTAAGTCACCGTGCAGATGAGCTGGGCATGACATACGGCAGATATGTACAGTCGCCCCAGTACATCATCGACACTGCGGACGGCGGGTGTTTTGCCCCAAAAGGAAGGAGAAAAGCAAGTGATAGCAGTAATATTTGAGGCAGCATATCATGTCTCAGCTGTTGGCATTGTCGTTATACTCTCAATTTTCACGCTGTGCCAGTACATCGAAAATATTCGTCTTGCGGGTGAGGGCGATGATGACGAATAAAGAAAAAGCCGTGACGGCGGGAACCGTACACGGCAAGATAATAAAATATTCCACCTGCATTGTAGCAGATTTTAAGGAGAATGTCAAGTATGAGTATGAAATATGATGCCAGTATGACGCAGTATCACAGCAACATTGCGACTGCAATAAAGCGCATGTGTGGACGTGACAAAACCGCCATGGATCTTGTCAATGATGCGTCGCCAGTTCCTTTGAGAGAATATTTAAAAAAGTCGTACAAGTATAACGGCGCAGGTGATGCGAGCTTATCTTATAGCGGTAGTCCAAAAGAAGTAAGAGTCGAATTCGGCGGTGAATCTATAATCTTATCATGGTCACAGGTTACATCGTTTATCAGAAAGTATCCTGCCGAAATTTTTAATGAGGTAAAGGAAAACGAGGTCAAAAAGACTTTTCCCTGCGATGACTGTGGATACGACAAGCACGGCTGCTGTAATTATCCCGATACGCCCGGTAATTACTGCGTTATGGGAGATAAAAAAATCCCTGTTGCTCCCGCTCAGACTGATACTACCGCAACATCGTTTGATTATTCCGAGCTTGATTCGGACACAGCAGCAAAGCTTGAAAATGTTACTGCCGAGATTTTCAATGTCAGAAAAGAGTACATATTTACAATGGCAAAAAAGGTCGCATATGCTCACGGTCTGCTTGCAAATTGCGGTAATGGTAAGTTTGGTGCTTGGTGTGAGAGCGTTGGTATCAGCAGAGATACCGGGAACAATCTTGTGAGAATTGCCGAAATTTTCGGCAATATATCAGCCGAAGAACAGAAAAGCCTTAGTCAGCTTAAACCCTCATTACTCTACGAAGCCGCCCGTCCTTCCGCTCCTGCTGAGCTTGTGGAACAGGTTAAGTCGGGCAATATCACCACCCACAAGGAATATATTGAGCTCAAAAAGCAGCTGGAAGCTCAGATACAGCGGTACAGCAAAGCGCTTGACGAAAATCATTCATTACATAGCGAAAATCAGTCATTGCGCAGGGACAGGGCAAATGCTATGAACAGGGCAGATAATGCGGAACATGAGCTTTCGGACGCTAAGGCGGAGATTAAAAAGCTCAGCAAAGAGTGTGAACGCAATACCGAGCTTGAACAGCGCATAAAATCCCTTAAATCTCAGCCACGTGATGTGGCGGTGCAGGCGGACCCGGAAGCTGAAAGGAAATTCAGCGAGACCCTCCGCAAGTTAAATCTTGACTTTGAGAATTTCCGTGACGAAGCTGACCGTGACCTTGCGGACATGAGAAATCAGCGCAACGCTGCTCTTGACCGTGCAGAGGCGGCAGAGGCTCAGCTGAACGCTCCAAAGGCAGAGAGCAGCATAAAGCCTTTTCTTATCAAGATGACCATGGACGATTTTACGGCTCTCATAAAAGCTGTGGAAAACGACCCCTATCTGAAAAATATCATACAGAAAGCGCAGGTAATAAGAATATGAAACTTTACGAAATAAGCGGCACATTCAGAGAGCTGTTTGAAAACTATGACGCTATCAGCAGCTTTGAATTTGAAAAGGACGAGCAGGGCAGGTGCATTGATGATGAAGGCACGGTCATTCCCGACCCCGATGCTGCCAGAGCGGATATGGTCGAGGCGTGGTTCGACACTCTCACAGGCATTGAGGAGGAGTTCGGTGCCAAGGCTGAAAACATTGCGGTGTTCATCAAGGATATTTCCGCAGAGGCCGAAGCCATGAGAGCCGAGCGCCAGAAGCTTTCCGCAAGGATAGCCTCCCGTGAAAAACAGGCAGAACGCCTGAAAGAGTATCTTATGAAGTGCATGGACGACATGGGCATAAAGAAGCTCGACACCGTAAAGGCAAACCTTATGCTGAGATACAATGCCGAAAGCGTGGAAGTGGTGAACGACATTGAGTTTATCAACTGGGCACAAAGCCATGACCACGATGATCTGCTGAAATATGAGCTGCCTTCCATCAGGAAAACGCCTCTGAAAAAGGAATTGCAGGCGGGCAATGAAAATATCCCGGGCGTTCGACTGACAAGAAGCAGAAGTCTTATTATAAAGTAAAGGAGTTGCATATTATGGGTATCCCTGTTCTTATTCTCGGAGAAAGCGGCAGCGGAAAGACTTGCAGTCTGCGCAATTTTACCCCGGGAGAAATAAAAGTATTTTCGGTAGCAGGCAAGCGCCTGCCATTCAAATCAAAAATTGAGGTTGAACTCAATTCCACCTATGACAGCATCAAATCAGGGCTTAAAAAGGGCGGCTTCAGCTCCTTTGCCATTGATGACAGTCAGTATCTTATGGCTTTCGAGATGTTCTCACGTGCCAAGGAAACGGGCTATAACAAATTTACGGATATTGCTGTCAGATTTCGAAGCCTGCTTGACACCATAAGCCGTGAACTTCCTGCGGATACTATAGTATATCTGCTGCACCACACAGAACGCTGTGACGATGGCCACATCAAAGTAAAGACAGTGGGCAAGATGCTCGATAATCAGCTTACGGTTGAGGGACTGTTTGAAACTGTTCTTATTTGCGAGGTCAAGGAAACCTCTCATTATTTCATCACACAGTCGGACGGCCTTACTCCGGCAAAGTCGCCCATGGGAATGTTTCAGACCGTCATTGATAATGACCTTAAATTTGTGGACACATCCATTCGCAACTTCTATGGCATGACCGACGGTGAAAAATGCGAGGAATGCGGCAGCACCGTTATCGCATCAAGCACCAGAACTGCGGAAGAAATCATCACAGGGTCACGCAAGGCTTACGGCAAGACACTGTGTCTTGACTGCGTAAAAAAGAGAGTGGCTGCAGCAAAGAAAGGGGCTGTAAGCAATGCCGCTGCGTCCGTATCAGGTTGACCTTGAAAACAGGGTGCGGCAGGCTTACAGAGAGGGCTGCCGCTCTCCCTGCATAGTGCTCCCCTGCGGAGGCGGCAAGTCGGTAATAATCGCTGATATCGCAAAGCAGACCACCGCCAAGGGCAACCGTGTGCTGTTTCTCGTTCACCGCCGTGAGCTGTGCGACCAGATACGCAGCACCTTTACATGGTGGGGCGTGAATATGCGGCTGTGCGATATCATGATGGTACAGACTGCCGCCCGCAGGCTTTCAAAGCTCCCACGGCCGCAGCTCATCATCACCGACGAAAACCATCACTGCCTTGCAAACACCTACCGCAAGATATACGAATATTTCCCCGAATGCCGCCGTGTGGGCGTGACTGCAACTCCCGTAAGGCTCAACGGCGACGGTCTGGGAGATGTGAACGACAGGCTGATAATAGGCGTTTCGGCAAAATGGCTCATCGAAAATCACTGCCTTGCACCCTATGATTATTATGCGCCGTCTCTGGTTGACCTGTCAGAGGTGAAGATGAACAGGGGTGAATTTGAGACATCTTCCGTGGAAAAGCTCATGCTGAAAAAGGCTGTTTTCGGAAATGTCATTGAGTATTACAAGAAGCTTGCGGGCGGCAGGCAGGCAATATGCTACTGCACATCTATCCGTCATTCTATCGAGACGGCAGCAGCGTTCCGTGCGGCAGGCATTGAGGCGGAGCACATTGACGGCGGCACTCCACGGGCTGAGCGTGATGAGATAGTCAGGAAATTCAAGGAGGGCGCTCTGGATATCCTCTGCAACGTTGACCTGATATCCGAGGGCTTTGACGTGCCTGACTGCGAATGCGCTATCCTGCTGCGCCCCACACAATCACTTACGCTGTATATCCAGCAGGCCATGAGGTGCATGAGATACCGTCCCGATAAGCGTGCGGTGATAATCGACCACGTGGGAAATTACGCCCGTCACGGTCTGCCTGACGATGACAGGGAATGGACACTGGATAAAAAGCCAAAACGCAAAAAGGGAGAAAAAAGCCAGCCTGCCGAAAACGCTGTTACCCAGTGCCCCGAATGCTTTCTCACCTTTCACACAAGGGACGAAAACGGAGAGGTCGTGAAGAACTGTCCCTACTGCGGAGCGGAGCTGCCCGTCAAAGAACGCAAGGAGATAAAGCAGGAGGAAGCCGTGCTTGAAAAGATAGAGGGCTTCCGCATAGATTACTCCGACCCTGACAGCTGCAAAAGCTACAAGGAGCTGCTGCTTTATGCCAAAAAGCACGGCTACAAGCCCGGCTGGGCATATTATCAGGCAAAGAAAAGAGGGCTGCTGATTGACGGAGCATGAGATACAGAATGAGATACGTGCCGCCCTGTCCCCGTATGCAGTGATGTTCCGCTGCAATGTGGGCTGCGGATATACCCGGGACGGCAGATTTTTCAGCACAGGTCTTCCGCAGGGCTTTTCGGACTTATTCGGCGTGCGCAGCTCCGACGGGAAAGCAATATTCATCGAGGTAAAAAGGTCCGATGGCAGGGCATCGGAGGAACAAAAAAAATTCCTGAAAGCGATGAGAAATAACGGGGCGATAGCAGGAATATGTCACAGTGGAGAGGAAGCAATCAAACTTGTATTGGAGGAATATAAATGAATTTTACAACAAACTACGATAATGTGGGAACAGGCTCAGACCTTATTCCCGAGGGCGAATATGAGTGCGTTGTCAGAACAGCCGCACTTAATTCCACAGGTAAAGGTACGCCCTATTTTGATGTACGACTTGTTATCAGGAATGATGTTTCTCAGAAATTCTCAAACAGGTACATCTTTCATTCTTTGTGGAAGAAAAAGGAGCCTTCCGAGGCTGATATGCAGGTGGACGGATTTTCTTTTGCGCAGATAATGGCACTTGCCAAGGCTGCACAGCTCCCTGCCGGAAAGTCATATGCAGGGCTTAACGAAATGGGTAAAGACCTTATCGGCCAGCCTGTCCGTGTGACCATTGAGCACAGCACAAATCCAAATAACGGTCAGACAAATGAGCGTGTGAAGTATGTCAACGAATCAAAATATCCCGACTGCAGACACGTTTACAAGGAAGCTGCTCCCGCCGCAGGCAGTCAGACCTATGCCCGGAAGCCGCAGGCGCAGTTTGCATCTGCCGCTGTTCCCACTGCTGTCACAGCGGCAGATCTGAGCGATTTCGAGGAGGTCATAAGCGACAGTGACCTTCCGTTCTGAAAAGAGGTGAGGGGAAATGTATGAATACATACCCGAAGAAATAAAAGCACTTAAAAACTGGGTATGCTGGAAGGCTGTCCCCGATCCGAAGCCCGACCGCCCCGACCATATCAGCAAGATACCCATAAATCCCTATACAGGCGGACAGGCTCAGAGCAACAATCCCGAGACGTGGAGCGACTTTGACACAGCTGTCAGCTGCTCCCGCCGATTTTCGGGAATAGGATTTATCTTCAACAATTCCGGATATTTCGGCGTTGACCTTGACGGCAAGACAGATGCACTGAAAGCCTTTGAGGGCGGCGATGACAACAACATCATCGGCGAATTTATCCACACACTGCAGTCATACACGGAAAAGTCCCAGTCAGGCACAGGCATTCACATCATCTGCAAAGGTTCTCTTCCCAAAGGCGGCAGACGTTCTGATAAAAACGGCGTTGAGATGTACGAAAGCGGCCGCTTCTTTGTGATGACGGGGAACATCTGCGCCGAATATGCGGAGATAACCGACGGCACCGAGGCGATAAAGGGGCTGCATGAAAAATACATCGGCGGCGGACGTGAGCCGCAGCAGAGGCGGGAGATATCTTCCGCTCCCTGCTCCCTTTCCGTATCGGAGGCGCTGGAAGCGGCAAGGCGCTCAAAGCAGGGAGCCATGTTCTCCGACCTTTACGCAGGGCGATTTGAAAATTACTTCAAATCGCAATCAGAGGCTGACCTGTCGCTGTGCAATATGCTCTCGTTCTGGCTGGGCGCAGATCCTGACAAGATAGATGAAGCCTTCCGTGCATCGGGGCTGTATCGTGACAAATGGGACCGCAGGCAGTCAGGCAGCACCTACGGCCGCATTACCATAAAAAAGGCTGTTGACAGCACCCGTGAGGTATATAACCCCAAGGGCGGCTCGGAAAGCTATTCCATATCTATAAACGGCAGCTCCGAAAAGCCTGCGCTGCACACCATGGACGACATGGGAAATGCCCTGCGGATAATGGATAAATTCGGTGAGAAGATACGCTACAATCACGTTGAGCGCAGATGGATGTATTACGATGAACGCCGCTGGTGCTATGATGATACGGGTACCATTTACCGCATCGCTGACAGTGCCATTGACGACATGAAAAAGGAGTACGCCTATTATCTTTCGGAAAACGGTGCGGAGGACGATATCACCAAGGCGTTTGAAAAGCACATGAAAGCGTCACGCAGCCGTAAGTCCAAGAAAAATATGGTGGAGGAGCTTCAGCATCATGTGCCCATACTGCTGTCATCTCTTGACAGATACAAGACAATCGTCAATGCCCCCAACGGCATGATAGACCTGAAAACAGGCGAGCTGCTGCCCCATGACCCGCAGAAATATATCACAAAAATACTTTCGGCAGAATACACCGACCATGCGGACTGTCCACAGTGGCAGTCGTTTCTCAGCGATATTTTCAACGGCGACAGGGAGCTTATACGCTACGTCCAGAAGGCTGTGGGCTACTGCCTCACAGGCAGCACGTCCGAGCAGTGCGTGTTCTTCCTCTACGGCACGGGCAGGAACGGTAAATCCACTTTCCTTGAAGTGCTGCGTGATGTTTTCGGCGGGTATATCACAAACATTCAGCCCGAGACCATCATGGTCAGGAGCAGCGGAAACGGCAATGCAAGCAGTGATATCGCACGTCTTAAAGGTGCACGGCTGGTAACATCAGTGGAGCCTAACGAGGGCATGAGGATAAACGAGGGGCTGCTCAAACAGCTCACAGGTGATGATGTGGTCACTGCCCGTAAGCTGTATTCGGACGAGTTTGAGTTCAAGCCGGAGTTCAAGCTCTGGATGGCGACCAACCACAAGCCTATCATACGAGGCACCGACACGGGCATCTGGAGGCGTATCCATCTGATACCGTTTACCGTGCAGATACCTCCCGAAAAGGTTGACCGCAGGCTGCCATTCAAGCTGAGGTCGGAGCTTCCCGCAATACTCAGGTGGTGCGTGGACGGCTGCCTTCTGTGGCAGAGAGAGGGGCTGGGAATGCCTGCGGCTGTACTGAACTCCGTTAACGAGTATCGCCGTGAAATGGACGTGATATCAACGTTCATCGACGCACGCTGCGTTGTGGCCGAGGGCGAGAGCATAAGCGCCAACAAGCTTTTTGCCGTCTATTCCCAATGGTGCGAGGAGTTCTGCGAGTATCGCATGAGCAGCACTAAATTCGGCGTTGAGATGTCAAAGAGATTTCCGAAGCTGCGCACCAGTGCAGGGCAAATTTACCGTGGCATTGCACTGAGTGATGTACCCCAAAGCAGATTTACGGTAAATTATTAGCGTTCAGTGTAGGGTATGCAGGGTTTACCACTAAAATAAAAAAGTATTTTATAAATAATATATAATATATAAAAAGGTATTGAAATACGCCCCAAACTATACATACCCTACACTACCATACATCAAATTCAAAGGAGTGATTGCCTGTGACCGAGCAGGAAATAAAGAAACTTGAACATCAGGCATACGACGGCAGCATTAACATCGACCCTCTTCCCGCTCCCGAATACCGATATTTTGACCGCCTGCGCAGGTTGTATGAGAAATACAAGTTTGACAAAATGCCCCGGGAATTTGCCGAACGCATGAAGCGGATAGCGTACTCGGAATATCGTCAGGACACGGAGCTGCGCACCAGATACACGCTGATGTACGTGCAGTATCAATACAACATCAAGCAGGCGGGCACTCTCAGGAGCGAGCTTGAAAAGTCCGACGATATTTACGATATCGCCGACAAGGCGGTAAGAATAGTGGGACTGCTCACGGGAGATACGGGGCTGAGGGAGAGAATGAATACAAAATTAAAAGGAGCGACAAACAATGAGGACATACATACCAAAATATCTTGACAAAGAGGTTTACAAGCGTGTGCTTTCCGTGGCACGCAGTTATGAGGATAACAAGCGCCGAATAAAGTCCATCGAATTTGACAGGATATACAGCACGCCTGACTGCACTGTACATGGCAGCGGGATATCCAAGCCCGTTCAGTCTGTAACGGAGCAGATTGAAAAGCATACCGCTCTGCTGCGAAAGAGGGTTGCTGCTGTTGACAGAGCACTTGCGGTATTTCCGGATCACGAGCAGCGCTTTATTATGCAGAATGTCTGCGAAAGCACCCCTATGATATATTGTGATACACTGAACTGCGAGCGCACAGGTCAGACAATACGCCACGATTTTCTGATAACTCTTGCATCCGAGCTTGGAGAAATTCTTTAAATTGGTGCGGGTATGGGGCAATTTTCTGATGTATTATTATATCATGCAAAGAATGTAAAATCGTCTGCTCGGCACCTCACGGCCGTCAGGCGATATTCTTTGCTGATTTTTCTTCATTTTTAGCATTTTTTAAATTGGTTTCCAAATTTTGTTGACATATGATTATTTTTGTGGTATTATGTAGAAAATATTTTACGTGAGGTGTAACATATATGGCAAAAATCAGCATATGTTTTTTCAATCTTTATCTTTTTAAAACAGAACTTGATCCAAATAAAAAGAAACCCCAAGACAAGCAAATACCTCCAAGCGAAATAAACTTATGCGATTGCTTATACGGTTATTTGAATGGCATTGAGAAATATCAGGTTCAGGAAAAAGAAAAACGCGTTTATAGGGTTAAATATCTGGAAAAATACGAGTCCGTAATAGATGGAGTCCATAATTTTTACCGTATTAACTCTATAATATATACAGGGCCTTTCGGAGAGGACGGAGAAGCAGTTGATAAAGACCATACCAATTCTGAACCGGAACCCTTTGGAGCAAATAAAGCATTAGCAAAGCCATATGGATTTTCAATTATATACAACAAAAAATCCAAACGAGCTCTTGTTATAGCTCAATATTTAGGTAACAAATCCATTGTTGGACAGTTGAAAATAATAATTAGCGATGCACTTAGAGAATCGGATCCCAGCATGTCATATAAAATTAACCCTTTTATTCCTGCCAATTATTTCAGCGTAATATTTGACGAAAAATCCATATATAAACTCCATGTGACAACACTACAAAAAAAGGAAAATTATTCATTCGATGAAGCAGATGCAATTATGAATGAGGAATATCATGAACCAATATCAGAAAAAACTGAACATATATATTTTACTCCCAAACCTACTATCACAGATAAATTAAAAAATCTGTTTTCAAAACCAGATCCCCAAAACAGCATCATAGAAATCTCAGATTTCATCGGTATCAATTCTGATAGTGAAGAAATTGATAACATCAAGGTGGATTTTAAAGGTCAAACGTTAAATTTTAGTCGAATGAGCAGCGTTCGTATCTCTGAAGACATATCAAATGAAATAGACTTGAAAGCAGATAGCAGTCATCCAACCGAATCAAGTCTATTCAATGCTATGATCAATCATGCAATGCCATACTTAAAATTCTTTGATATAAGTTGTGATAATATTGAAAAAGAAGACCGTCAAAACATTAAAGTAAATAATTTTAAAGGTAATGTAAAAAATGATGACCTTTTTTCAGAACTTACACCAGCCGGCTGAAGATTTTTTAATAATAGTAATTGCTTTATTGCTAGTGCGCATGAAAATATTTAAACCCGAGCAAACACGTTTCTACAGCCTAACTGCTATTTTTAAGCAATACACAGAATTTATAAATGAAAAGGAACTGGTTTCATCTGTAATTATTTTTCCGCTCCTTTTGTCAATAACTATCTCATTATCAAATCCGATAGACAATGATACTATTGATCGTGTTATGGTAGTGATTTCTATTTTTATTGCAATATTTACGGGATTTTCCTCATGGTTATCTTCTCTTGATTGTGAAAAACTGATTCAGAAACACAAGTCTGATGGATCGCATACTGCAAATGAAATTGAAGACTATCAAGAAGCTATTTATAAAGCCATTGATGATTCAAAAAAAATATCAGCATATGAGATTGTAATGTCAACTGTTTCTATTATTTTTTGTACCGCTAAATTTATAATATCAGATGATCAAAACCAATATCTTATTTGGGAATTCGATAATTACATTATCTCAGGGCAAACAATAATAAGCATAATCGTTTATTTCTTTTTCCTTCATTTAATAATGAATCTGCTGATACTTTTAAAAAGGTTCAGCATACTATACAAATTCTAATTTTCTTTCCGCTTGCCAAACTGCAGGCGGATTTTTTATACTCCAAACCAAGCAGGTGGTGACCCGTGAATGAAAAAAATTTAACTCCTTTTTCTGAACGAAGCGTGAGCGAAGCAAGAGAAGCAGGCTCCAAAGGCGGCAAAGCCTCGGGGGCTGCAAGGCGGAAAAAGCGTGATATGAAAAAATGTATGGAGCTGCTGTTGTCGCTGCCTGCTTCTCAGGTGGCGGACTACCAGCTCCTTTCTGATATGGGCGTGAACTTCGATGAGCTGAGCGAGGACGAGGTCACGAATATGCTTGCGGTCAATGCGGCGCTGCTCAAACAGGCTAAAATGGGCGATGTGGCTGCGGTAAAGGAGCTGCGGAGCATTATCCGTGACGATGATATGCTGCGGCACAAGATCAGGTACGACAACGCCCGCCTTAAGCTTGACCGTGAACGGTGCTTCCCCTCGGCGGACGATCGGGAGGGCTTTTCTTACGGCGGCATTCCCGCAAGCATGGTGGCTCCTGCCTTTTCATCGGTGCTGTTTGACATTGCCGAGGGCGAACACTCCGAATATGTTTTCCCGGGCGGAAGAGGCTCTACCAAGTCCTCGTTTATCTCGCTGGCGGTCATCGACCTGCTGGAGAAAAACGAGGATATGCACGCCTGCATTCTCCGCCAGGTGGGCAACACTCTGAAAGATTCGGTGTATAATCAGATGCTGTGGGCGATATCTTCCCTCGGTCTTGACGATGAATATGCTGCCACAAAATCTCCGCTGGAGATAACCAAAACAAAGACGGGACAGAAGATATACTTCCGAGGGGCGGACGATGAGAACAAGATCAAGTCCATAAAAGTCCCCTTCGGGTTCATCGGCATTCTGTGGTTTGAGGAGCTTGACCAGTTCTCGGGTCCCGAGGCTGTCCGAAAGATAGAACAGTCGGTCATCAGAGGCGGAGACAGGGCTTACAAGTTCAAGTCTTTTAATCCCCCGAAATCGGCTCAGAACTGGGCAAACAAGTACATCAGGACGCCGAGGGCGGACAGGCTCGTTACCGAAAGCAATTATCTGACGGTGCCGAAAAAGTGGCTGGGCAAGCCGTTCCTCGATGATGCGGAATATCTGAAAGAGACCAATCCCACTGCGTATGAAAACGAATATCTGGGCGCTGCCAACGGCACGGGCGGAAACGTGTTCGACAATGTGGTCACACGCAAGGTCACTGACGAGGACATCAAGACCTTTGGAACGATTCTTCACGGCGTTGACTGGGGCTGGTATCCTGATCCCTTTGCGTATGTCAGGTGCGCATATCTGGCGGCGCAGCACACGCTGGTGATATATGACGAGTTCCGCTGCAATAAAAAGGGCAATGCGGAGACTGCTGCCGAGCTGAAAAAGCGTGGCGTAACGGCAAACGATATGCTAATGTGCGACAGTGCGGAGCAGAAGTCCGTTGCGGATTACCGCTCCTTTGGTCTGCTTGCCCGTGGAGCTGAAAAGGGCCCCGGGTCGGTGGATTATTCCATGAAGTGGCTGCAGTCCCTACGTGAAATAGTCATTGACAACGAACGCTGCCCCGAGACTGCAGCGGAATTTCTGGAGTACGAATACGAGCGCAGCAAGGACGGCGAGATCATATCGGGATATCCCGACAGGAACAATCACAGCATTGACGCTGTGCGGTACGCCACATCGCAGATTTGGAGGAGAAGCGGTAAATGAGCATTTTATCTTGGCTGAAAGGAGCGATATGCAAATTGTTTGACACTAATGAGCTGGCTGCGAAAATGCAGACCCTGCCTGCTGACAAGGACATGACCGAGGCGGTAAGGCTGTGGGCGGAATGCTACCGCTGCACGCCGCCATGGGCCGTGGCTGACAGCAATGTGCGCTGCCTTAATCTCCCCTACTCTGTGGCCCACGAAATGGCAAGGCTGGTCACGCTGGAGCTTAACTCGGAGCTGACAGGCTCGCCGAGGGCGGATCATCTTTCCGATGCGTACAGTCAGGCAGTGGCGATGTCCCCCGTGTGGGTGGAATACGCCTGTGCTCTGGGCGGGGTGTTCCTGAAGCCCTATGTATCGGGCGGGAAGATATACACCGACATCATTCAGGCAGACGCTGCGGCGGTATCGGGCTATGACGGTGACAACATCACCGAATGCGTTTTCGCTGACAGGATAGTCCGCAAAGGTAGGTATTTCACCCGCCTTGAAAAGCACTCCCTTTCGGGTACGAATTACACAGTGGTAAACAAGGCGTATGTGTCCGACAGCTCGGCGCAGATAGGGCGGGAGATAGTTCTCGGGGCGGTTGCTGAATGGGCGGACATTGCTCCGTCGGCGACATTTTCAGGCATAAAGCGGCCGCTGTTTGTATATATGAAAATGCCCGGGGCGAACATCATTGACAGGCGTTCCCCGCTGGGGGTCTCGGTGTTCAATGCGGCGATCTCCACTATCGAGGAAGCGGATATGCAGTTCACAAGAGGCATATGGGAATTTGAAGGCTCGGAGCTGGCGGTATATGCCGATGTGACGGCGGTGCAGCGCGGCGATGACGGCACGGAGACGGCTCCCAAATTCAACAGGCGGCTGATAAAAACGCTGGACTTTAACCAAGACCAGGCGTTCAATGTTTTCTCGCCTCAGATACGTGAAGAGGCTCAGAGGAACGGGCTCAACAATCTTCTTCGGCAGATAGAACGGCAGTGCGGACTTGCTTTCGGCACCCTCTCCGAGGTGCAGGACACGGACAAGACTGCCACCGAGATAAAGGCTTCCAAGCAGCGGTCATATGCCACGGTATCAGCCATTCAGGCGAACGTCAGAAAGGCTCTCACAGAGTTTGTACAGGTACTTGATATGCTCTGCGACATTCACGAGCTTGCCCCCAGAGGGGCGTGCGAGCAGTCATTTGACTTTGACGACAGCCTTGTTACCGACAGCGAGACCGAGCAGAAGATATGGCTCCAGGAAGTCTCTGCGGGGCTTATGTCTCCTGTGGAATACCGCATGAAGCGCTACGGCGAGACGGAGGAGCAGGCGGCGGCAATGCTCCCCGAGAGCTTTGAATAATGCTTACTCCCGACTATTTGCAGGGTGCGCCTGCGGAGCTGGAGGAGCTTTTTCTCAGGCTCGAGGAGGATATCATCGCCGACATATGCCGCAGGATAGCAAAGGCGGGATATCTTACCGACAGTGCGGAGCATCAGGTGCTGCGGCTTCGTGAGCTGGGTGCGGGAACGGAGTACATCAAGCAGAAGATATCCGAATATTCGGAGCTTTCCGATGAGACTGTTGACCGTTTGTTCTTTGACGCTGCCCAGACCTCGGACGAATTTTATAAAAAAGCATATGCGCAGGCGAATGTCGGCTACACGCCTTATGAATACAACGACTTCTTTCAGCAGGCGGTAACTGCCAGCGTGAACCAGACCAAGGGAGAATTGCGAAACTTTACGCAATCCATGGGATTTTCCTACCGTGGGTCAAACGGTCAGGTGCGGTTTCACGGTGCGGCGGAGGCTTACAGGGACTGTCTCGACTATGCGTATATGCAGGTGATGACTGGTGCTGTAGATCACAACACGGCGGTCAGGAACGCCACGAGGCGGCTCACAGAGGGCGGTTTGCAGTTTGTGGATTATGCTTCGGGGGTAAGGTGCCACGCTGATGTGGCTGCCCGCAGGGCTGTTCTTACGGGGCTGTCGCAAATGACGGGCAAGGTCTCGGAACACAATGCGGCGGAGCTTGACACGGACATTGTGGAGGTCGATGCTCACGCAGGTGCAAGACCCGACCACGCCCAGTGGCAGGGCAAGTGGTATTCCCTTTCGGGGAAATCAAAGAAATATCCCTCTCTTGTAGAAGTGACAGGCTACGGCACGGTGACAGGTCTTAAAGGCGCCAACTGCCGACATGACTTTTACCCTGTTATAGAGGGCATTTCCGAACCAAGTTATACGGAAGAGGAGCTTAAAAACATCGACCCGCCGCCCTTTGAATACAACGGCAAGACCTACACCTATTACGAGGCGACCCAGCGGCAGAGGGCTATGGAGAGGTCAATGCGCAAGACCAAGCGAGAGATACTTGCGGCTGATGCCACGGACGATAAGGACAGGTTCACGGAAAAGTCGGTGCTTCTCAGGAGGCAGAAAGAGGAGTACGGAAGATTTTCCAAGGCTGCGGGGCTTTCTTTGAGGAACGAGAGGGCCCAGGTCGGGGGATTTGGTCACAGTCAGGCGAGCAGAAGTGCAGCCGAATACAAAAAAATGTTGACTTTAGGCAATGGAGATGCTACAATAGGCTTAAAGGTCAACAGCTTCCGAAATGCTCTTGCAAGCGGCAGTGTCAATACTTCCGTGGATACCAAAAATCAGTCCAAGCACGTAAACGGCAAGGTTTGGAAAAATCAGGTCAAGCAAGCTGTGCAGTCAGGCGGAAAAGTAACCCCCAGAAGCATACTTGCAAAGGGTCTTGACCCGCAGGATTTAATAAACAGGTATGCGGGAACGGGTGATCATTATGAATTCCGAGGCAATAACAAGTATCCCGATGAGTTTATTACTTTGCCATTTGAAGCCGGTCGTACTTACAATAAAAAAACAGGTAAATATGAGGCTACTAACAGAGTTCAGATCAAATATGATGAAAACAAAGGTGCGCACATTTTTCCTGTTTTAATGAGGTGATAATCAAGTGATAAGTTTTGAAAAATGGAGTAAAGCAGTTGATGATGCCGATGCTTTTTATAAAAAAAAGAAGGTCAGAGTGACCACAACTGACGGAACTGTATATGAGGGGATCTGTATGGGATATCACGAAGACGAGGATTCAAATGAAGTTGCCTGCTGGGCAATAGGTGTTGGAGGATATAAATTTCTGCAAGAAGATGTTGAAGAAATTGAATTTATCGACTGATCACCTTACACAAGTAGGGTGATTTTTTGTTGGAGGAGGTGAGAGTATGGAAGAATTAAAAGAAATCGAAGCAAGAAAGCAGGAAATACAGGAGCTGAAAGAAGCCTGCAAGCCTGTTATCGAGTTCTTAAAGAAAAAGCACCCCCATTACAGTGTTACAGTTGATTCCGATTCAATCAAGCTGAACGAAACTGTAATAGGGATATCGCTGTTCACTATGAGAACGTCAATGGACTGACAGAATATAATATAACAATCCACCGCCCTCACAAGGCGGTTTTCTTATGCCCAAATGAAAGGACGTGACATCAATGGAAGAAAAAACAGCAGATTTCGATAATACTAAAATGGCAGAAGAATTTATTGCCGATGTTGAAAAAGCATTTGAGAAATTATCGGAAATGGGATTTGCAGAGTTCACTCAAATATCTTAGTTTCTTATGCGTACACCCGAAAAGTGTGCGCTGTTTTTGTAAATCGAGGTGATAATGTGGAAGGCAAGCTTTTAGAACAAACATATGTAAAAGGCAATCGCTTTATAATATTTCACGAGAATGTTTTTCTTAAAAGACTTCATGAGAAGGAAAAATTCGTGAAGTGGTACAATGAACATCCGGAGGTTCAGGCAGAATTAAGCTGCTATGAAGCTGAGATAATCGCCCAAGCTGAGAAAATTGGTATTACTATGAATGATGATTTTAGGTACTACCTGAACAATGTGCTTATAAAGAAAGCTATCAATATGTTTAAGAATTACCTGGCCGTGCAGGAATATGAGCGCAAAATAAATCCAATATCGTAATTAAGCATTTATGCCTTCGGGCATAGACGTTTTTTTTATATCACAAGGAGGAAAAAACATGACCAAGGAATTTCTTACAAAGCTCGGAGTATCAGAGGAAAACGCAGCTCAGATACTTGCCGAAAACAAGAAGGACTGCGACGGAGTTTCCGCAAAGTTCGGGGACTACGAGGACGTGAAAAGCCAGCTCAGTGCCGCCAACAAGCAGATAGAGGAGTTCGGCAAGCTGGACTATGAGGGGCTTAAAAAGACCGCCGACGACTACAAGGAAAAGCTGGCGGCGGCGCAGAAGGAAAGTGCTGCAAAGCTGGAAAAGATGCAGTTTGACCACATTCTGGAGGGCAAGCTCTCGGAGCGCAAGCCCAGAAACGCTGTTGCCGTAAAGGCGCTGCTCAACATGGACGGCTTGAAGCTCTCAAACGGCGAGATAGTCGGTCTCACGGAGCAGCTGGACAAGATCGCCAAGGAAAACGACTTCCTTTTCGAGAGCAGCGAGCCTGTGCCTAAGTACATGGGCCCCACAGGCGGCGGTTCGGGCGGTCAGGCGGACGACAGCGCCGCAAGGGCTGTTATGGGGCTTCCCCCTCTCACGAAGTGAGAACTCACAAAGTAAGGAGGACGGCATGAATAAAGCAAGAGATGAGCCTTGTTTATCTTTGAGATGAACGAGGCTATTTTTATACACTAAAAGGAGGAATTTACATGGCAAATGCTATTGCACTTTTCAAGAAGTACATTGACCTGCTGGACGATGTTTACAAGGCTGCTTCCTGCTCTTCCGTACTGGATATGGACGGCTCCCTTGTGCAGGCAGGCGCAAACGCAAACGAGATCATTATCCCCAAGATAAGCATGGACGGTCTGGCTGACTACTCCCGCAACGGCGGCTATGTTCAGGGCAATGTGGAGATCACCAACGAGACCGTGAAGTTCAACTACGACAGAGGACGCAAGTTCAGCGTTGACGCTATGGACAACGAGGAGACTGCGGGGCTGGCGTTCGGCAAGCTGGCAAGCGAATTTATCCGCACCAAGGCTGTTCCCGAAATGGACGCTGTGCGCTTTGCCTCTTACGCTGCCATCAACGGAATCGGTTCAAAGACTGAGACCATCAGCGGTGCTGAGGCGTTCGTGGATTCGGTAAGAGAGGGCGTGAACGTACTGGACGAGGCGGAAGTCCCTGCGGACGGCAGATATCTTTTCGTTACCCCCACCCTTTACAATGCGGCTCAGAGCCTTTACAGCTATGTTTCCAAATCTGTGCTTGAGGGCTTTGCGGGCATTATCAAGGTGCCTCAGTCACGCTTCTGGACTGCTGTTTCCCTGCTCAACGGCACATCTTCGGGCGAGGAGATAGGCGGCTTCAAGAAAGCCGAGGCGGTGTATGAGGTGACAACCTCCCAGCCCGATGACTGGAGCACAAACTACAAGGATTATTACACCGTTTCCGACGGCGTTTACTCCCCTGTTACAGGCAACAGCGCTCCTTCATGGACTGCAAGCAAGTACTACAAGCAGACCTCCGCAGGCGGTGCGCCTATCAACTTTATGATAGTTCACAAGCCTGCTGTTATCCAGTTCGGCAAGCATACTGTAAGCAAGGTCATCTCCCCCGACGCTAACCCCGATGCGGACGCATACATATTCTCCTACCGTGCTTACGGTCTCACCGACGCCTACGAAAACAAGGCTGCGGGCATTTACTGCTCTCACGCCTGACTGCTGAATTTCAGCAAAGGAGCTGAGAATGGCATACGCTGATTACAAGTTTTACAGCGAGGTTTTTCACGGCACCATGAGCGAGGCGGACTTTGCAAGATTTGCGGAGCCTGCCTCTGCTTATATTGACGCTGTTACATTCGACAGGATAACTCCCGAGCTTCTGGCGGACGAAAACATTGGCGGCAAGATACGCCGTGCCTGCTGCGCCTGCGCTGATGATATGTATTCATGCGGCAGGGCGGCAGATGTGAAGTCCGAGACCATAGGCAGCTATTCCGTGACCTACGGCGACAGGTCCCAGGCGGAGGTATCTTCGGCGAGGTACAATGCGGTGAAGATATATCTGGGGAATGTTTATGCGGGCGGCGTGAAGCTGATGTTTAGGGGGTGTGGGTGATGATAACCAACGGCATATGCACCGTTTTCAGGGCGGCGGGAAAGGCTGTCTTAAAAGCAGGCTCATTCCCCTGTATGTGGCAGGAGGTCAGAGCCTATGAAGTGCAAAAATACGGCGAGGAAAACGCCGACACTGCCAAGGTATTTATCCCCGACATCGCTGCCGATATCCGAAAAGGCGACTACATATTTTTCGGGGAAATGAGTGACCCCACCGACAAGGAGCTGTACAGCGGCCTGCACGTACACAGTGTAACGGTGAACAACTTCGGGTCCCGAAATATGCGGCACATAATGCTGGGAGTAAGATAGGAGTGATAAGATGATAGTTTTCAAGCCCATGAGCGCTGAACAGATCTGCATAAATCACAGGCTGGCGCAGGGCGGGTCTGTACAGAAATTCATAGACAGCGAATGCCTGAGGCGCTGCGACAGGTACACCCCCAAGGACACAGGCGAGCTTATCCGCTCAGGCATAAGAGGCACGGTGATAGGCTCAGGTGAGCTTGTTTATACCGCTCCCTATGCCCGAAAAAATTACTACAGCAACAGCGGACATGGGGCAAGCGGCACCGCAAGAGGCGGTCTGAGAGGACGGCTGTGGTTCAAGAGAATGAAAGCAGCTCACGTTCACACTATCCTTGCAGGGGCTGCTCAGATAGCGGGGTGCAGATATCGTGGCTGATTCCGTTATTGAATCCCTGTGGGACTTCCTCTGCGGCTGCCCTTTGCTGGCGGATTACACCATGCAGGTGAATTTCCGCAGCGATGACATCGACTGTGCGGGAATTGTGGAGGACAGCACCGAGGTATTGCAGACATATCTCTGCGGCAGCGAGCTTAAAGCCATGCACGCCTCTCTCTTCCTGGGCAGCCTGTCGGACGATGACCTGCGCAGGATACAGACCAGCGCTTTTCTTGACGATCTGCGCAGGTGGTTTTTGAACGTGCAGGAGCTTCCCGCTCTCCCCGAATACCGCACGGCTCAGGATATACGCATGGACGGAGCTGTACCTTTTGAGTACGAAAAGGACGGTAAGAAATGCACGTATCAGATGAGCATAACTCTTGAATACATTGAAGAAAGGAATGTTTGTTAATGTCAAATACGATAGTTAAAAGGACCCAGCTGGAACATTACATGGACGTAAGCTCCAGTGAAACGCCTCAGTGGGCAAGAATGGGTGACGGCTGGTCAAAGTTCGATGACGCAACTTCCGCTCAGACGGAAAGCACCAAGTACATCAACATGGACACCGAAAGCACCGACACCACAAGCTACAAGACCGCATACAACTTTGAGTGCGACCTTATGTATTCCGACCCCACCATCAAAAAGGTGTATGAGATATACAAAAACCGCAAGGTGCTGGGCGACTGCCTTGTAAAGATACTGACGGTGGAAAAGTTCAACGCTGTTTCGGGCGGCGGTTATGTGGCACGCATGGAGACCTGTGCGGTCGCTCCCTCAGGCACTTCCGAAAACAACAATAAGATGAAGCTTTCGGGTGCGTTCAACGGTCTGGGCGACCCTGTTATCGGCAAGTTTGCTCCTGCCACATCGGGCGGCGGCGGAACATTTACTGCGGATACTGCCGAAGCTGCTTCTGCCAATTCCGAAAGCAAAGCTGTAAATACGGAGGAATAACATGGAATTTAACTACGAAAGGAACCCCACTGTCGTTACCATATACGGCAAAAGCGTTGAGATACCCACAAAGACCGCATATTTCGTGCAGGAGACAAGGCGCATTGCAGCTGAGATAGTCAAGGCCCCCAATGCGGTAACGGCGGCAGAGGCTACGCTGGAGGGCATAAGGCTTTATCTGGGCGATGAGTTCGTAAATGAGCATTTCGGTGATGATACAGGCGTGACCGATGCAGGCAGTCTTGACACCGATGAGATAGGTGCGCTGTGGGTGTTCCTGAACCGTGCTTCCGCAAAGGTGACGGAAGAGGTGCTGAAAAAGTATGCTCCCGCAGAGACTTCCCACTGAATACACTGAGGTGACGGACGGCGGCGTGACGGTGCTGCCGCTCCGCACTGATTTTATCTGCTGGATGAGATTTGAGGAGCTTATAACCGACTGCCGCATTCCCGAGGACAGGCTGGTCATAACTGCCATGAGGCTCATTTTTCCCGTAATGCCCCGTGACCTTTCACGGGCTGCGATGTTTATGCTGTGGTTCTACCGATGCGGTGAACCGCCCAAGGAAACGAGCGAGAGTGGTACAATGCTTTCGAGCCGCAGAGCTTACAGCTTTGACGCAGACTTTCCCATGATAGCTGCTGCATTTTATGAAAAATACGGCATTGACCTATGGGAGACAAAAATGCACTGGTGGAAGTTCCGTGGGCTGTTCATGGGGCTGCATGACTGCCGATTCACTGACATATGCGGCTGGCGGACGGCTGACATCTCGGACGATATGCCAGACTACAGGCGGGAGTTCCTTGAAAAAATGCAGCAGGTCTATGCGCTTCCGGTTTCAGCCAACGAGCTGAGAATGATAGAGGCGGCAAGAAGATTTCTTGATTCATAAGGAGGTGAGGGATATTGAATGACGGCGACCTTATTTTTAACACACGGATAGACACCGACGGCGTGACTGACGGGCTGCGGCGCACGGAAAGAGAGACAGAAAAGCTTTCGGGCACGGCTCAGACAGCCCTCGGAAATCTTGCGGCGAATGCTGCCAGAGATATTGCAAATGCGGTGAAAAGTGCGTTCAAGACGGCTACGGAATACGTGGTAGAGACAGGCTCCTCCTTTGAAGCTTCCATGTCCCAGGTGGCGGCTACCATGGGCATTACGTCGGCGGCTGATGAATACGGTGTGCTTTCGGCAGCGGCAAAGGAAATGGGTGCGACCACAAAATACTCCGCCACTCAGGCAGGAGAAGCGCTGAACTATCTTGCTCTGGCGGGATATGATGCGCAGAAATCTGTGGAGGCTCTTCCCGTAGTCCTGAACACGGCTGCGGCAGGCGGCATTGACCTTGCGTATGCTTCAGACATGATAACGGATTCCATGTCCGCTCTGGGCTTGCAGACAAATGAGCTGGCAGGATTTTCCGACAAGCTGGCAAAGACTTCTCAGAAGTCAAATACCTCCGTCGCTCAGCTGGGTGAGGCTATCCTCACGGTCGGCGGAACTGCAAAGTCCCTTTCGGGCGGTGTTGAAGAGCTTGACACAATGCTTGGACTTATTGCCGACAACGGAATAAAAGGTGCTGAGGGCGGCACGGCTCTGAGAAATATAATCCTCAGCCTGTCCGCTCCCACGGACACTGCGGCTGCAGCTCTTGAAAATCTGGGCATAAAGGTATTTGATGACGAGGGAAAAATGCGTGATCTTGCCGATGTTTTCGGCGAGATTGACGGTGCACTGGCTCCATTGACGGAGCAGAAGAAAACTCAGGCGCTGAGTGACATCTTCAACAAGGTGGATTTAAAGGCTGTAAACGCATTGCTCGGTACAACGTCACAGAGGTTTGAAGAGCTGAGAGGGTACATATCCGACTGCGACGGGGCTGCTGAGCAGATGGCAAAGACCATGGACGACAATTTCAAGGGTGACATCACAATTATGCAGTCCGCTCTGGAAGCTGTGGGCGTTACCGCTTTTGAGAAATTCTCCGAGCCTCTGCGCACGTCTGTTCAGGAGGTCACGGAAATTTTCGGAGACCTGAATGAACAGCTGAACGGAGAGCTTGGAGGTAAGCTTGAAACATTGGCTGAGAAATTCGGCGACCTTGCTGTAAAGGCTGCCGAATTTGCCGTTGATGAGGGCATTCCCAAGCTCATTGACTGTCTGGACTGGTTCTGCGACAACGGCGACCAGCTTATAACCGCTGCCGAGACTGCGGGTGCTATGGTCATTGCTTACAAGGGGCTTTCCGCTGCGAACACTGCGGCGACAGCCGTATCATCATATGCAGCTGCCGCATCGGGTGCTGCCACTGCCACAGGTGCTCTGGGAATTGCCATGAATGTCGTTCCTTGGGTGGCTGTGGGAACTCTTGCCATAGGCGGAGGCGTTGCTCTTGCTTCATACATTGACAGGCAAAGAGACCTTATAGGGTATGAGGGAGATATAAAGGAAAGCTTCAACGATGCCAATCGGGAAATAGCCACACAGATACAGCTTCTGGGTCAGCTTTCGGACAGCAATGACCCTGAGGACAACAGGCAGGCTTATGAAATGGCTCTTGACGGCTACGACGATATGGAAAAGCAGGTCGATGACAACAACAAACGTCTCATGGAGCTGTACAATCAGCGGCAGCAGATAAACATTCAAAGGGATAATATCCACAACACATGGAGCGACCCTGAACAGAATGCACTTATGGCTGACCTTAACACTCAACTTGACGCTGCCGAGCAGGAAATTGAAGGTATCAAAGAGCAGAACATTTATCTTGAAACGGCTCTTATTTCACGAAAAAAAATCATTGATAAATATTCTTACCTTTACGGCACTGGGTTATCTTCCAATATGGACGGCGGAGCCGCACAGAGAGCGGAAGAGGAAGCTAAAAAGCATTTTGGCGTAACTGATAATAAAACTGCTGCGGAAATCGTTTCTCAGGAACAGATCAACGAGGAGCTGAAAAGCCAATGGCAGAAGCTTGACCATGAATATGCCATGGGCATTATCGCCGATGAAGATGCGCTGTATCAAAAGCGGCTTGAACTGCTGAGAAAATACGGCGATGAAAGCAATACCGAACACTGGGGATATTACGAAAAGCTCCGTGCCTATGAGCAGGAGCAGCAGAAAAAAGCTTTGGACGACCGGGAGGACAGCCAGAACAAGGCGATAAAAAGCGCAGGCGAGAGCCTTGACGACCTGAACGCCCTTTATCAGAAAAAATATTCCGATATGCTCACTGCACAGAGCGACTACCGTTCACGGCTCATGGCTGTGGGCGGTTCTGTTTTTTCCGTTGAAAAGGAAACGGACGAGGACGGCAATGAGACCACCATCTACAAGGTAAATGACATTGAAAAGCAGATAGCCGCCATGGAGAAATATCACGCTGACATCAAGGCTCTGAAAGAGGACGGAGCAAGTGCTGCTCTCCTCGAAGAGCTGAACAGTATGTCCGCCGAGGACGGTGCCAAGATGGCAGAATACCTTGCGGGTATGAGTGAAGAAGAGCGCCAAAAGGTCATCGAGCTGTATAAACGCAAGGAGCAGATAGCAGATGATCTGTCCGCCGACCTTTACGCCAAGGACGCTGAAAATATGCAGAACGCCTTTGCGGCGGCTCTCACGGACATGGGGGTGAACGCCTATGATTCGGGTGCGGCAGCTGCGGAGCAGTTCGCAAGCGGTTTCAGCGGCAAGCTGTCCGAGCTGATGAACATTTCCGCTTTCACTCAGGTGAGCGGCACTGTTGCCACCGAGGTATCATACAAGAACGCTGCGGAAAACAGCGGAAACCAAAATGTAAATGTGAATGTGGAGGTCACAGGCGGAGACCTCACCCTTGACAGCAAGGTGTGCGGTGAATATTCGCTGGACTACACCCAGAGCGTCAATGTGCAGAAAGGAAGATAATATGCTTGAACTTGTTATCAACAACGTCAGGGCAGACGGATATGTGACGGATTTTACCGTCAGCTCCGCCCCCAAAAAGGACAGCAGCGCATTTGAGAACCATGACGGCTTCACTGTGGGTGGCTATATAGGGGACATCATTACGCTGAACATCACGCTGAAAAAGGTCCCCACATCTGCGGCGGCTAAGATATCGAGCGCTGTCAGCGGAAAGACATTTCCTGTGACCTACTCCTCCCCTGCAGCGGTGTCGGCACAGTTCAAGAAAGCGGCTTACAAGGCTGTGAGCCGTGGCAAGGGGCTTGAATGGGATATGTCCCTGACACTTGAAAGCGCCGCTCCTGTGGGCGGCTCCCGCCTTTAGCCTTGCTCTGAGCATCGGCGGCATTGATGTGCCGCACTTCAATAACCTGCAGATATCATACACTGCGGACGGATACGGTGCAAGGGGCGTTTGCAGTCAGCAGCTGACCTTTGATGTTCCTGCCTGCGACTATGACGATGACACCGTGGGGCTGTTCCCCTATGGTGCGGAGGTACTTGTTTCCTGCGGAACTGAGGTGCCTGTGTTCTATGTGAGCAGCAGGAAGCCCTCGGGCGGCAGGCTGAGCTTCACCTGCTATGACAGGGCGATGTTCACATCTGCCAAATGCACCCTTGAAGAAAGTGATTTCACGGCGGAGGAGGACAGCTCGGGCGGTGATAGTTCGTCCGACAGTGACAGCAACGGCAGCAGCGATAGCAGCAACAGCTCTGACAAGAAAAACAAGCCAAAATTTGCATCTGTAAGCGCCGTGCTTGCCAACATCAAAAGCATATGCGGATTTACGGAGATCGCTGCGGGTGACATCATCGGCACAAAGATCACCAAATGCCCCAAGGACAAGGTCTTCGGGCGGACTGCCAAGGAAATACTCTCCGACCTGGCGGAGGCGGCCTGCGGCTGTTTTTTTGTACAGGGCGGGGTGCTTACATTTCTGCCATTTGCCTGCGGTGCTTCATCGGCGCTGTTTTCAGCCGACAAGTACAGCAGCATTGAATACGGTCTGACTAAGGTATGCGGCAGCGTTATCATGACCGACGGCAGCAGGACATACGCTTCGGGCGGCGGCACGGACGCATATCACACGATGAAGATAAGCTCGGTCTATGCCTCGGAAGAGCTGGCGGGTGCGGTCATAGGTGCGATACAGAACAAGTCCTACAGGGCATGGAGCTGCAGGGCGCTGGTGAGCACATATCCTGCTCCCGGGGCGGGCATTACCTTTGGTGAAACAACGCTTGTGACGAACTTCTGCCGTATGAAAATTACCGACTTCGGGCTGTATGCCGAAATGGGGCGGAACAGTGTGCAGGAGAACGAATATGACCCTCTGGCTGACCGTGTACAGATAGGCGAGGTCAACGGCTCCACGAAAATGACCCGACAGGGCATAAAATTCGTAAACAAGAACTCTAAAACCGAATACGGCTTTGAGATGGCAGGAGAGGGTGTTGCCAGATTTGCGGGAGCTATCCTGAATGGTATGATGCCCACTGCGGTAAAAATTGCTGAGGACGGCAAAAGCCTCCGGGCGAACTACAACGGCAAGATTTTTGAGTACGCCATTACTGAGGACAATGACGGCAACATTATTCCCACGACAAGCGAGGTGAGCGGCGATGGATGATATGATGTGGTATTTGCTGGGGCTGGCGAATGGCAGAGGCGGCAAGGTCAAGCCCATAACTATAACGGAAAACGGCACATACAATGTTTCCGACGCTGAAAAGGCTGAGGGGTATGTGGGATTTGCGCCGGTGACGGTTGATGTCAAAACAACGGCAGTGATACAGCCCCTGACCGTATCTGAGCCAGGTGTGTATAATGCGTCCGACTATGGCTGTGACGGTTTTGACCCTGTGAATGTATCAGACAAATACAAAAAGCTGTATGAGCAGGCGCTGGGGATTGGTGAAAGCATTGACACGGGCATTACCGACCCTGACGGCAATGAAATTGTACTGGATAATGCGATTGAAACGGATTGGGACATCGTAAAATGTATCACACTGAATGAGGGTTCGGCGGCTATTACGTGTCCCAGTACAGGATTGCAGTTAAAACTATTTGTGCATTACAGTGACCCCCAGGTTTTGACCGACGGTAATACCTATGTCACAAAGTATCTTGGCGCAACAATGACAAATTTAACGACAGGACAGACTGTAACATATGATAATATTTTGCGAGGCGGATATCAAATAAAGGTGACGGAAAAACTATCCGTCTGGTTTACTGTTGAGAATTATCAGATTAAAGCTAATGGTCAGTATTTTCAATTTAATCCTGGAAGAGTTTGGCGTAATGGCGAATTGTGGGGCGGTGCTGAGAGTTGGTGGAACTCCTTTTTCGCGGAATTTAATTCGGCTACTGTTGGCATACCAAACGGATTTGTATCGCCCGTATATTTTCAGGCGGTTTATGCGTAGTAGAGGAGGATATTTTATTTATGATAAAAGAAGTAAAAGGCTGCAACAGGGTCATCGAGATCACCCTTGACGGCACTGAATGTGCTGTGAAATTCGATGCTAAATACAACGGATTTGATATCCGCAACAAGTCGGGCAAGGATATCACAGTATCCCTGAAATCAGGTGCTGCCAAGGGCGATGATGGCGTTATCACCATTGGGGACGACGAGACGTTCAACTATATGCACATGATGGGGCTGGACACTGTATATATCACAGGTTCGGGTGCTGTGGCGGTAGCTGCCAAGAATGAGGCTGCGGCAAATTTTAAGGCTGTTCGGAGAGGGGGTGGAAGCGGGTATATGACAGGCAATTTAATATTTGGTGGCATTGTGTCAGATATTTATGATATTGGCAGCCCTGCTGTCATCGGATAATTTTTTAGGAGGTAAAATTTATGGCAGAGATCAAAACCTATCAGCCGTCTATTGATCTCCCTGCGGCTAATCGTAACCGTGCGGGATATTATGCGGCGGTCAAAAATATTATATCATCGTTGGCAGATGATATTTCCGAATATTGCACCGTAGTTTATGATGACACCAATTACAGGATCACATTTACGCCGATAGCTGAAAACATCAATGACCATCATATAGCGTGGGAGGTTACATCGGCTGACTGGCTGCAGGTTGGTGACTACATAGGATCGGGCAGTATCGGAAATCTGTCATCACAGCAGTTTAACTCCGACCCTAAAATGTATTTTTATTTCGGTAATAACGCATTCTTTATGGGCATGGGCGCTACTGTTTTTGCGTGTGGTATAATCACAACGACATCATACGACGGCGTAATTACACCTATGTATTTTGACCGCAATATGCACTTCTACACATCGAATTCGGACGCTAAACTGAGTTTTGTAAGTGCACAACACCGTGATAATAACACATCAACAAAATTCTGCATTAAGCCGTTTACATTCGGGTCGCTGGGTTTAGTCGGCAACGATGTATTTTATTACGATGGTGGTGTGGGTACTATGCCAACACAGACTGTTTTTAGCATAAATGCCGATAGCTATATTTGCATTTTGTACAATATATTATTTAAACTTTAAATATATCGGAGGAATATAAAATGTCAGCAAAAACAAATTATGGTCTGGTCGAATACGCCAAGGCACAGCTTGGCAAGCCGTACTGGTATGGTACATTTGGACAGACAGCGAACGAAGCACTCTATATTGCCAAGAAAAAGCAGTGGCCCGTGTATTACAAGTGGGAGGGCACAGCTTACGACAATTTTCCGTCGCAGTATGGCAAGCGTGTACATGATTGCGTGGGCCTGATTAAGGGCTACTTATGGTCTGATACAGCAACCTCGACACCCAAATACAACAGCGCTCAGGACGTGTCCGCAAACATGATGCGGGCGAATTGTTCTGAGAGAGATGCTATCTCAACCATGCCTGACACACCCGGTGTACTGGTCTTTATGTCGGGTCACGTAGGCGTGTACATCGGCAATGGTGAGGTCATCGAAGCTCGTGGACATGAGTTTGGTGTAGTCAAAACAAAACTCGCACTCAGACCTTGGAAATGGTGGGGTAAGTGCCCTTACGTTACATATCTGGACAAAGCTCCCGCAATCACTATTGACGGTGCAACCGCCACAAAGCCCGGTACGACTTCCGCCATCGGCGTTGCTTCCAAAACAGTAAAAAAGGGCTGCTGGAATGTCAGGAAGCTGCCCTCTGCCGATGCCGCTGTGATAGCCCAGGTCAAGGGTGGGCAGGTACTTAGCGTCGCCACAGGCTGGTCATATGTGCCTGCTTTAGGCGGCTGGATATCAGACAAAGGACTGGAATAAGAAAGGAGATCATCATGGATAATATTAAAAGATGGTTTATAGCCATTGGCGCAGCGCTGTCAAGCTGGCTCGGGCTGCTTTACGTGCCAATGATCGTGCTGATACTGTGCAACATCATTGACTATGGCACGGGCCTGTGTGCCGCAAAGTATCGTCAGGAGACTGTATGCTCGTACAAATCAATTCGTGGTATCGCTAAGAAAATATGTATGTGGCTGTTGGTTGCGGTAGGCGCTATACTGGACTGGCTGTTATCTTTTGCCGCTGCGAATATAGGGGTAACGATACCGTTTCATTTTCTTGTTGCATCGGTGGCGGCTGTTTGGCTCATCGCCAACGAGATCATCTCCATTCTGGAGAACGTTAAGGACATCGGTGCACCTCTGCCGCCTTTCCTTTTGAAACTGGCGAAAAACATTAAATCCAAAACGGAAGAGGCTGCGGATATGCAGATAGGTTCAAAAGAGGATAAATAAAATTTTCTCCCGCTCTCGATTGAGGGCGGGAGATTTCTTGTTTAGGGAAAAGTAAAAGCGCCGAGAAGTTATTCCCGACGCTTTTTGATTACCATACAGCCGCATATTATCGAAACGGTTTGTATGTTTTTGTTTTGGCTCCCCAAGCTGGACTCGAACCAGCGACATCATGATTAACAGTCATGCGCT
>ENA-OXFN01000084-OXFN01000084.1-human-gut-metagenome-genome-assembly--contig:-NODE-84-length-54709-cov-9.93911_pt1 | contig 54709 bp, 33 predicted proteins | sample MGYA00249366_ERZ652265 | MGnify/ENA primary metagenome ERZ652265 (study PRJEB26925, sample SAMN05826980) | human gut metagenome | biome: ENVO:2100002; feature: ENVO:00000062; material: ENVO:00002003... | reverse complement strand
ATACTAAATCAACAATGGACACTCAACAAATAGATGTTATGGTAGCCGACGCCTCACATGAGGTTTACGTTGACACTATTTTGGAAACTATCAGAAATGCTGCCGCCGTACGAGGAACAGGAATTGCGGAACGCACACACGAATACGTAGCGACAAAGATGAAAGAAGGTAAGGCGATTATTGCTCTTTGCGGTGACACTTTCGCCGGATTCACCTATATCGAATCATGGGGAAACAAGCAGTACGTGGCTACTTCCGGTTTGATCGTTCATCCCGATTTTCGTGGATTAGGGCTGGCAAAACGTATCAAACAGGCTTCTTTCCAACTGGCACGTCTCCGATGGCCGAAAGCAAAAATATTCAGTCTGACCTCCGGAGCAGCTGTCATGAAGATGAATACCGAACTGGGTTACGTACCTGTTACTTTCAACGAATTGACAGACGACGAAGCTTTCTGGAAAGGATGCGAAGGATGCACCAACCATGATATTCTGGTAGCGAAGAACCGTAAATTCTGCATCTGTACAGCCATGCTGTACGATCCGACAGACCCGCGGAACATAAAAAAAGAACAAGAAAGAAATAATATTTAAAAGATACAGCACTATGGAAGAGAAGAAGAAAAAAGTAGTGGTGGCATTCAGCGGCGGACTGGACACATCGTTCACCGTCATGTACCTCGCCAAAGAAAAAGGTTACGAAGTATATGCAGCTTGTGCCAATACGGGTGGTTTCAGTGAAGAACAACTGAAAACAAACGAAGAAAATGCTTACAAACTGGGAGCAGTAAAATATGTAACGCTGGACGTTACTCAAGAATACTACGAAAAGAGCCTGAAATACATGGTTTTCGGAAATGTACTGCGTAACGGTACTTATCCTATTTCAGTTAGTTCCGAACGTATCTTCCAGGGGCTTGCCATCGCCCGTTATGCCAACGAAATCGGTGCAGACGCCGTAGCACATGGCTCTACCGGAGCAGGTAACGACCAGATCCGTTTCGATATGACTTTCCTCGTACTGGCTCCGAACGTGGAAATTATCACATTGACCCGCGACATGGCATTGAGCCGTCAGGAAGAAATTGATTACCTGAACAAGCATGGTTTCAGCGCAGACTTCACTAAGCTGAAATACTCTTATAACGTCGGCTTATGGGGTACTTCCATCTGTGGTGGCGAAATCCTCGACTCTGCACAAGGACTGCCGGAAACAGCTTACCTCAAACATGTTGAAAAAGAAGGCAGCGAACAGCTCCGCCTGACTTTTGAAAAAGGGGAACTGAAAGCGGTCAACGACGAGAAGTTTGACGACCCGATCAAAGCCATCCAAAAAGTGGAAGAGATTGGCGCAGCATACGGTATCGGCCGTGATATGCACGTAGGCGATACAATTATCGGTATCAAAGGCCGTGTAGGATTCGAAGCAGCTGCCCCGATGTTGATTATCGGCGCTCACCGTTTCCTTGAAAAATATACATTAAGCAAATGGCAACAATATTGGAAGGATCAAGTAGCTAACTGGTACGGTATGTTCCTTCACGAAAGTCAATACCTGGAACCGGTCATGCGTGACATCGAAGCCATGTTGCAGGAAAGCCAGCGCAATGTGAACGGTACAGCGATCCTCGAACTTCGCCCTCTTTCTTTCTCTACCGTAGGTGTAGAATCGAAAGATGACTTGGTGAAGACTAAATTCGGAGAATACGGTGAAATGCAGAAAGGCTGGACAGCCGAAGATGCAAAAGGCTTTATCAAAGTGACCTCTACTCCGCTACGTGTTTACTACAATAACCACAAAGACGAAGAGATATGATTAAAGCAGGAATCATTGGTGGCGCAGGATATACAGCTGGCGAATTAATCCGCCTGCTACTCAACCATCCGGAAACTGAAATCGTATTTATCAACAGCAGCAGTAATGCCGGAAACAAGATTACCGACGTACACGAAGGTTTGTATGGAGAAACAGATTTAAGATTCACCGACCAGTTACCTCTGGACGAAATCGACGTGCTTTTCTTCTGTACCGCCCACGGCGACACAAAGAAATTCATGGAAAGTCACAACATACCGGAAGACCTGAAGATTATCGACCTCTCCATGGACTACCGTATCAAAAGTGATGACCACGACTTTATCTACGGTCTGCCGGAACTGAATCGTCGGGCCACTTGTACGGCGAAGCACGTAGCCAACCCCGGTTGTTTTGCTACCTGCATCCAGCTTGGTTTGCTTCCGCTTGCCAAAAATCTGATGCTGACAGACGACGTGATGGTGAATGCCATTACAGGAAGTACGGGGGCCGGAGTGAAACCGGGTGCTACCAGTCATTTCAGTTGGAGAAACAACAATATGAGTGTGTACAAAGCATTCGACCATCAGCACGTTCCGGAAATCAAGCAATCGCTGAAACAGCTGCAAAACAGCTTCGATTCGGATATTGACTTCATACCGTACCGCGGTGACTTCCCTCGCGGTATCTTCGCGACATTGGTAGTCAAGACCAAAGTAGCATTGGAAGAAATCGTTCGTATGTATGAGGAATATTATGCTAAAGACTCCTTCGTACACATCGTAGATAAGAATATTGACTTAAAACAAGTCGTTAATACTAATAAATGCCTGATACATCTGGAAAAGCATGGTGATAAGCTATTGATTATCTCTTGTATCGACAACTTGCTGAAAGGCGCCAGCGGACAAGCTGTTCATAACATGAACCTGATGTTCAATCTGGAAGAAACCGTAGGACTACGTTTGAAGCCTTCAGCTTTCTAAAAACAGAAGAATTATGAATTTATTCGACGTATATCCTTTATACAATATCAACATTGTCAAAGGTGATGGCTGTAAGGTATGGGACGAAAACGGAACAGAATATCTGGATCTCTACGGAGGCCATGCCGTTATCTCCATCGGACATGCACATCCCCACTATGTAGCGATGATTAGTAACCAGGTGGCTAAACTTGGTTTTTACTCAAACTCCGTCATTAACAAGCTCCAACAAGAGGTAGCCGAACGACTGGGGAAAATTTCCGGTTACGAAGACTACAACCTGTTTCTGATTAACAGTGGTGCCGAAGCAAACGAGAATGCACTGAAACTTGCTTCTTTCCACAACGGACGTACCAAAATTGTCTCTTTCAACAAAGCATTCCACGGACGTACGTCTCTTGCAGTAGAAGCGACCCACAATCCTTCCATTATCGCTCCTATCAACAATAACGGCCATGTCACCTATCTCCCGCTCAACGATATGGAAGCGATGAAACAGGAATTGTCTAAAGGAGACACCTGTGCTGTTATCATTGAAGGAATACAAGGGGTAGGCGGTATCAAGATACCGACTACCGAATTTATGCAGGAACTCCGCAAAATTTGTAGCGAAACAGGAACCATCCTGATTCTGGATGAAATTCAGAGCGGATACGGACGTAGCGGCAAATTCTTCGCTCATCAATATAATAACATCAAACCGGATATCATCACTGTAGCCAAAGGAATCGGTAACGGCTTCCCGATGGCAGGTGTCTTAATCAGCCCGATGTTTAAACCGGTATACGGTCAGTTGGGAACAACTTTCGGAGGAAATCACCTGGCATGTTCGGCAGCTCTCGCTGTGATGGATGTCATTGAACAGGAAAATCTGGTAGAAAACGCGAAGGCAGTAGGTGATTACTTACTGGAAGAACTGAAGAAATTCCCGCAAATTAAAGAGGTGCGCGGACGCGGACTGATGATCGGACTCGAATTTGAAGAACCGATCAAAGAACTACGCAGCCGTCTCATCTACGACGAGCACGTATTTACCGGAGCAAGCGGTACGAATGTACTTCGCCTGTTACCTCCTCTCTGTCTCAGCATGGAGGAAGCGAAAGAGTTCCTCGCCCGGTTCAAAAAAGTACTCTAACCGCTCATTTGATTAATAAACAGCCAACGATAAAAGCAGCCTTTATTAGAAAATTATTTCTTATTCTGGCTGCTTTTTGTTTTTTCGTAATTAACTGTTACCTTTGTCTGTAACAACTCATTAAAAACAAGCGTATATGAAAATAGCCATTATCGGTGCAGGAAACATGGGCGGTTCAATAGCCCGTGGCCTGGCAAAAGGAAGTCTGATAAACGATTCGGATATCATTGTATCCAATCCCAGTGCCGGAAAACTAGAGAAACTGAAAAAAGAGTTTCCGGGTATCTCCACCACCAACAATAATCCGGAAGCGGCCACAGGAGCAGACATCGTCATTCTTGCTGTCAAACCGTGGTTTATGGAACCGGTGATGCGCGAGTTGAAATTAAAAAGCAAACAGATACTCATCTCGGTAGCTGCCGGCATCAGTTTTGAAGAACTGGCTCATTATGTCGTAGCACCGGAAATGCCCATGTTCCGCCTGATCCCGAACACCGCTATCAGCGAACTGGAAAGCATGACGCTTGTTGCCGCCCGCAACACCAATGATGAACAAGACAGCTTCATCCTCCGGTTGTTCAGCGAGATGGGAACAGTGATGCTTATCCCCGAAGATAAAATAGCGGCAGCTACTGCATTGGCATCCTGCGGTATCGCTTACGTACTGAAATACATTCAGGCAGCCATGCAAGCCGGAATTGAAATGGGACTCTGTCCTAAAGATGCCATGCAGATGATAGCCCAATCCTTAAAAGGAGCGGCCGCACTGATTCAGAACAACGACACCCACCCCAGTGTAGAAATCGACAAGGTAACCACTCCGGGCGGAATCACGATCAAAGGTATCAATGAATTGGAACACAACGGTTTCACCTCCGCTATTATCAAAGCCATGAAAGCATCCAAATAACACCATAGAATTATTAATCATAAAATACTAACCACTTGTATGAATGAACAAATTAAACAGATAGCAGAACGCCTCCGCGGATTACGTGATGTATTGGAACTGACCGCAGAGGATATCGCTCGCGATAGTGACATTTCTGCTGAAGAATACCGGCTTGCGGAAACAGGAGACTATGATATCTCTGTCAGCATGTTACAAAAAATTGCTCGTACGTATAATGTAGCTCTCGACGCCCTGATGTTTGGCGAAGAACCTAAAATGAGCAGCTACTTCGTGACTCGTGCCGGCAAAGGTGTCAGCATCGAACGTACCAAAGCTTATAAATACCAGTCACTGGCTTCAGGATTCATGAACCGCACCGCCGATCCGTTCATCGTTACCGTTGAACCGAAAGCAATCGACGAGCCGATCCATTATAACAAACATAACGGACAAGAATTCAACCTTGTTATCGAAGGACGTATGCTTATCAACATCGAAGGCAAAGAAATCATCCTCAACCAAGGCGACAGCATTTATTTTAATTCCAAACTTCCACATGGCATGAAAGCGCTCGATGGTAAAACGGTACGTTTTCTGGCAGTAATTATGTAATAACATCATGGTAGAAAGATTTTTATCACAGACCTCTTTCAGTTCACAAGAGGACTTTATCAAAAACTTAAAAATAAACGTCCCGGAGAATTTCAACTTCGGTTATGACGTAGTAGATGCCTGGGCAGCCGAACAACCCGACAAGAATGCTTTGCTTTGGACAAATGACAAAGGCGAAAGCCGCCAATTCTCATTTGCAGAGATGAAGCGTTACACGGATATGACCGCTTCTTACTTCCAAAGTCTGGGTATCGGCCGTGGCGACATGGTGATGCTGATTCTGAAACGCCGTTATGAGTTCTGGTATAGCACCATTGCTCTCCACAAATTGGGGGCAACCGTAATTCCGGCTACTCACCTACTGACCAAGAAGGATATTATCTATCGCTGCAACGCTGCTGATATCAAAATGATTGTAGCTGCCGGCGAAGGAATCATCCTGCAACATATCAAAGATGCTCTTTCCGAATGTCCCACTGTAGAAAAGTTAGTCAGTGTCGGTCCGGAAATTCCGGCAGGCTTCGAGGATTTTCATCAGGGCATCGAGAACGCTGCTCCGTTTGTACGTCCCCGCCATGCGAACACTAACGACGACATCTCTTTGATGTATTTTACTTCCGGCACTACCGGTGAGCCCAAGATGGTGGCACATGACTTTACTTATCCGTTAGGTCATATCGTTACCGGTAGTTTTTGGCACAACCTGGATGAAAACAGCCTTCATCTCACCATTGCCGATACCGGTTGGGGAAAAGCTGTATGGGGAAAACTCTACGGACAGTGGATTGCCGGAGCCAATATCTTTGTCTACGACCACGAGAAGTTTACCCCGGCAGCTATTCTGGAAAAAATCCAGGAATATCATGTCACCTCTCTCTGCGCACCTCCTACCATCTTCCGGTTCCTGATTCACGAAGACCTGACAAAGTTTGATTTATCTTCACTCAAATACTGTACCATTGCCGGAGAAGCATTGAACCCCGCTGTATTTGAAACTTTCAAGAAACTGACAGGTATCAAACTGATGGAAGGTTTCGGACAAACAGAAACAACCCTTACCATCGCCACCATGCCGTGGATGGAACCGAAACCGGGAAGTATGGGGCTACCGAATCCTCAATATGACGTAGATTTGATCGACCATGAAGGTCGCTCTGTTGAAGCCGGTGAGCAAGGACAAATTGTAATCCGCACCAGTAATGGTAAACCTCTCGGACTTTTCAAAGAATACTACCGGGATGCGGAACGTACTCACGAAGCTTGGCACGACGGAATTTATTATACCGGTGATGTTGCCTGGAAAGACGAAGACGGATACCTGTGGTTTGTCGGTCGCGCAGATGACGTTATCAAGAGCTCCGGCTACCGCATCGGCCCATTCGAAGTGGAAAGTGCATTGATGACTCATCCGGCTGTTGTGGAATGTGCCATTACCGGAGTACCCGATGAGATTCGTGGTCAGGTGGTAAAAGCTACGATTGTTCTATCTAAAGACTATAAAGCACGTGCCGGAGAGGAACTGATTAAGGAATTGCAGAATCATGTAAAGAAAGTGACTGCTCCTTATAAATATCCGCGCGTTATCGAGTTCGTGGAAGAACTTCCTAAGACAATCAGCGGTAAGATCCGCCGGGTGGAGATTCGCGAAAACGATAAGAAGTAAATTATAAACAACTCTAATCAATAGAAGAACGATATTACAGATGATGTAATATCGTTCTTCTCATATCTACCCAACAATAAAATTCAACAGAAATAATATGATAGTTCCTGTTTATTTAAAACTCTCTTTTTTCCAATAATTATGTCCTTCAATAATATGACTGTTATTAGCTTTATAAAAATCCTTCACAGGAGTCATCTGAAAACAATTATTAATAATAGCATTATCGACATCTTCAAAAGTAACAATTGCCTGCTGATCGGCAGGATACTTTGACCGGACATTATTCAGAATGATTTGCTTACATTTACTGAATTGCCACGGTGAACCAGTCTGTGAAGAGAAGTTCACATTATCAAAGTGAATATCTTCAGCCATATCAACTATAAATCCAATTTCCGCTTTCATATTCATATTGGAGAACGACAGGTCTTGTACAGGCATTTCTTCAATACCCTTAATATAGCCAATCTGCTTGATGTCAGATCCCGTTATATTACTCAAATGAATATTCCTAAAAACAGGAGTACGCTCACTGACAGGTTCCGTCTTTGATTCTTTATCGTAAAACAAATCAAAAATAAATGCATTCCGCTGAATATTCTTCATGACGATATTATCTACCCGAAGCTCTTCAACAACTCCTCCTCTCCCACGAGAAGATTTCAAGCGAATACCGGAATCCGTACCATCGAAAACACAATTAGAAATTGTCACTCTCCTTACACCGCCTGACATTTCACTACCAATAACTACCCCTCCATGACCGGAAAGCATAACACAATTAGTTATCGTTATATTTTCACATGCCTTTCCATATTTCCGTCCATCAGCATCACGCCCCGATTTAATTGTAATACAATCATCCCCCACACTAATAAAACAATCAGAAATACGCACATTCCGGCAAGAAGAAGGGTTTATTCCATCCGTATTGGGACCTTTTGGGTCTTTTGAAGGGTTATATATCGTCACTCCATGCACTGTTACATTATCACAAAAAGCCGGATTTATGGTCCAAAAAGGAGAATTGACAATTTTCACATTCTCTATCAACACATTGTTACATTCATAAAACTGAATAAAAGGAGGCCGAAACATACGACGCTCTAAAGAAGGTTTATAATAATCCGAAATTTCCAGATCTTCATTAGCCTCTTCCCACATTCGTTGTAGTTTATTCAAAGCAGGCAATTTTCCTCCGTTCTTTTTAATCAGCTCCCGTGTTTCTTTCTCCCAGCTCCACCATTTGAATCCATTACCGTTCAACGTTCCACGCCCGGTTATAGTCAAATTCTCCGCATCATGCGCATAAATCAGGGGAGACAAAGTATTCATCACTGTACCTTCCCAACGAATCTTCACAAAAGGAAGATAATCTTCAAAACGATCTGAAAAACGAAGAACAGCTCCGGACTCCACATACAAAGTTATATTACTTTTCATGTGGATAGTGGCTGTCAAATAAACACCTGCCGGGAAATAAATAGTTCCTCCACCTTCAGAAGATGCTTTTTCAATCGTTTGGTTTATTAACTCCGTACAAGATTCAATACCTCGGGGATCAGCTCCAAGCTCCTTCATATTAAAGGTACGAGACCATGCGGTTACAGCTATAACAAGTCCCACTACACAAATAAATAGACGTTTCATTTATAGTTTTCATTTAAAATTTTACCAGTTCTAATTGTCAAAACAAAAGTACGAGGTATCTTCTCTCCTTATAGGGTAATAATTGTGCTTGATAGAGGATAGACAGGTGGATTAAATATGCAAAAGCGTGCATTTTATGTTCAATCACGGTTTTATATTTCCTTTTTAATCCAGTTTTATCTATTTTTGCTCTACACATAATTTATAATATCATGAAGACACTCTATGTTTTCCTTTTATGCTTATACACCAGTCTGACTGTAGCAGCTCAACCTCTTTGCCAGATTAAACACTTCTCTGTCAATAGTGGTCTTTCGCAAGGAGTAGTAGTGAATATAATGCAAGACAAAAAAGGATTTCTTTGGTTCGCCACCTGGAATGGACTAAACAAATTTGACGGATACACATTTAAAAATTACAAAGCATTCCCGGGAGACGGCTGTACGTTAACGACCAACCGCTTCTCTTATATTACAGAAAGCAAAGACGGAGATATATGGTGCAAATCTTATGATAACCGTGCATATCTATTTGATATTCAAACAGAGAAGTTTATTGACATACTCCTTCCTATTGAATCATCCCTGCAACAGACCAACACAGTCAGCAATATCTATACCTTAAATAAAGGGATTACATGGATCACCTGCGAACAAGGTTATGCTTTCAGAATCAATGAGCAAACCTGCAAAGAAGGAAAAGATATCATTTTATACAGCAGTTTCAACCAAAATTTAAAAGGAAACAAGATATTCGACATTTACGAAGATTCCGACGGGGACGAATGGATCATGACAGATAAGGGAGTAACCATCATCGGGAAAAAACGAATCAACAGCGATTATCCGTTCAAAATGGTCAAAGAATATAATAAGAGAATATATCTGATCTCAACTTCCGGAAAAATCGCAATATATGATCCCAAGAACGGAAATATAAAATTCCAGGAGCTACCATGTCCTGTCACAGATATCTATTCCATATCTTCCATTTCCCCTTCTAATGACAAGATCGGCTTAGGAACTGACAACGGATTTATAACATACGATACAGAAAAGAAAAAATTCCAACATTTTAATATACAAACAGCCACCCAGCCATCCAATGAAGCTCATTTCTTTTATCAGGACAAAACCGGAGAAGTCTGGATCTTTGCCAATACCTCCGGTGTGATAAAGCTAAATCTGAAAACAGGAGATAAGCAGCACTTCACGGCTCCTATACAAAACCTAATCCAATATGAACGCGACAACCGGTACATGATCTTTGAAGACCATGAAGGCACACTATGGATGAGTCCTCAAAAAGGGCATTTGTGCTATTATGACCGCGACAGTAATCAACTGAAACTATACTTTGCAGATGAAAATAATCCCGCTTCCCTATTTGCCCCCTCTATTCGTTATTATTATACCGACCGGCAACAGAATGTATGGATTACCAATGACCGGGGCGTAGACAAAATATCTTTCTATCCCAATAAATACAAAATACGTCCCATAGACAATGGATTGGAAATACGTGCTTTTCTTGCCGACAAACAGAAACGTCTCTGGGTTGCTTCCAAAAAGGGAAACGTCAGAATTTACCGTCCGGATGGGACATTAGAAGGCTACCTTTCTCCACAGGGCATAATCACCCCTCAAGAGGTTACTTTCGGAAAAAGTGTGTACTGTTTTATGGAAGATAAACAAGGAAATATATGGATGGGAACCAAAAAAGACGGCCTCATCCTTCTAAAGAAGAAAAACGAACACTCTTATCTTTTACAACAATTCGTCCATCAGCCACAAGATACATACAGTTTAAGTAACAATAGTGTCTATAGTATTATTCAGGATAGCCATGACAATATATGGATCGCATGTTATGGAGGTGGCCTCAACCTATTATCACAAGCACCTGATGGTTCTACCAACTTTATCCATAGCGGCAACCGGCTGAAAAACTATCCTGTTTCTACTTCACTCAAAATAAGACATATCGCAGAAGCCCCCAACGGAGTGTTATTGATTGGCACAACCAATGGTTTACTTACATTCTCCAATAAGTTCGATCAGCCTGAAGAAATTAAGTTCTATCACAGCAACCGTATCCCTAATGTAGATTCCAGCCTTAGCAGTAATGATGTCATGCAGATATTTACTGACAGTCGAAAAAACACTTATGTAATAACATTCACCGGAGGAATCAGCCAGGTTATCTCTAAAAATCTGCTCACGGAAGATATACAATTCAAAAGTTATACAATCAAAGACGGATTAGCTTCCGATTTGGTACTTTCAATGCTCGAAGATACTCAAAAACAATTATGGGTAATCTCCGAAAACTCCATATCCAAATTCAATCCACAACAAGGAACATTTGAGAATTATGGAAGTAATTACTTTCAGAGAGAACTGAATCTCACTGAAGCAGTTCCCACACTAACCAGTCAAAAGAAAATCGTTCTCGGAACCAATCAAGGGATACTTGAAATCAACACAGAACAAATGAAAAAAAGTTCTTATGTACCTCCTATTGTATTTACCGGACTCAAAATACAAGGAAGTCAACTTCATGTAGCGCTTGATGACATAAAAGAACTGGAACTAAATCCTTCGGAACGTAATGTCACCTTTCAATTTGCAGCCATTGATTATGTAAATCCCGATGCCATCGAATACGCCTATCGTCTGCAAGGCCTGGAAGAAGAATGGAACGAAGCCGGTAATAACCGCTCTGCAACATACATAAATTTACCTGCCGGAGAATATCAACTGCAAATCCGTTCCAGCAATAGCGACGGAGTATGGACCGATAATATACGCACTCTCCCCATTCATGTTTTACCCACTTTTTGGGAAACATACTGGGCATGGTTATTCTATATTGTCATGTTCGTGTTATTCACTACCATCATTGTATACATTCTGTTCTATATCTACCGTTTGCGGCATCAGGTTGACTTGGAACAACATTTATCCAATATCAAATTACGCTTCTTCACTGATATTTCACATGAATTACGCACTCCTTTAACTTTAATATCCAGCCCTGTATCAGAAATTCTAGCGCATGAAACAATCTCTCCGACAGTTCGGGAACATCTAAATTTGGTACATAAAAACACAGAACGTATGCTTCGTCTGGTTAATCAACTACTGGATTTCCGCAAAATCCAAAATAAGAAGATGAAAGTGTTGGTAGAAAAGACAGAACTCGTATCCCAATTACAGAAGATAATGGAAAGCTTCCACCTTATAGCAAAAGAAAAGAGAATTGATTTCCAACTTCAAACTAATACAGACAAAATATACGCATGGGTAGACCGTGACAAATTTGAAAAGATATTCTTCAATCTACTTTCAAATGCCTTCAAATATACACCGAACGGGAAGAAAGTAACGGTAAATATGATAACAGGTTCGGAGCAAGTCACCATCTCTGTATCTGATGAAGGCATTGGCATTGCTCCCGAAAAGCAACAATCCCTATTTTATCGATTTGAAACACTGGCACAATACAATATCCTGCAGCCCTCATCCGGCATTGGGCTTTCACTGGTACGCGAATTAATAGAATTACATCACGGAAATATCCAAGTGAAAAGCGAGCCGGGAAGTGGAAGTGAATTCATTGTCACACTTCCTAAGGAAGAAAAAGCATTTGCAGACGATCAACAAGCCGAATTTATTTTATCCGACAGTGACAATAATTCACCGACGATACAAGCTACTGAAGAAGATTCGGATAGTACATCCTTCAAGGCAGCATACGCAGAGAATGAAAATAAAACCGACGCAGAGGATGAAAAAACTTCCATTCTTATTGTCGAAGACAACAATGAATTACGTCATTTCCTATGGAATATCCTGTCAGAGACTTACACTGTTCTCGAAGCAACAAATGGAAAAGAAGGATTAAAATATGCACAGCAGTACATTCCGGATCTGATAATCAGTGATGTTATGATGCCGGTCATGGATGGATTAAACATGGTGAAAGCAATCAAAGCCGATCATGACACCTGCCATATTCCTATTATATTACTATCAGCAAAATCTTCTTTAGATGATCGGATAGCAGGACTGGAACAAGGTATCGATGACTACATTACCAAACCATTCAGCTCTACATACTTAAAAACCAGAATCTTGTCGCTGCTCCGTCAGCGTAAACAGCTACAAGATCTATATTTATCGAAACTGTCAGAGCATACTCAAGAAGAGGATCATATAAATGGGTGGGAGCCTTCACAACCTCAAGTGACTCCATACGATGAACAATTCATGCAACAAGTAATGGCGTTTATGGAGGAACAAATGGATAATACAGATATCACCATCGACGACTTCGCCAACAAACTAATGTTAAGCCGTACGGTATTCTACCGAAAATTAAAATCCATTGTTGGGCTGACTCCGGTAGATTTCGTATGTGAAATGCGCATCAAACGAGCCGCCCAGCTAATTGAAAAAAGTGAATACAGTTTCTCCCAAATTGCTTATATGACCGGTTTCAATGACCCGAAGTACTTTAGCAGGCGCTTCAAAAAAATCATGGGAGTCACTCCTACAGAATATAAAGAAAGAAAGGGAGATGCCTCATAAGCACCTCCCCTTTCCTTACCAGTTTTCTATATTCAATTACAATACACCTTTTTTACCTTGCGTTCCATATTGATTCACGGCAGATACCTTCAAAGCATAATTCACTTCCGACACCGGAAAAGAGGTATCAGTAGTCGTCCCGAGAATCTGTTCTCCATCATATACAATATATCCGATCGCATTTTTCACAGGATTCCATTTAAGAGTGCCTTGCTGATAAACCAGACTGCGCGGACTTCCTAATTTCTCCATCATAATACGCGGATTCCAGCCATCATTACCCGGAATCATATTTTCGTACGTATATTTGTCCGCCTCCTCTTTCGTTATAGTTGCCTGACAGGTACCCGATACTTCCTTACCAGTTTGGCGGTCTTTATATTGATATTCCGTTTTGCGTTTACTTAAATCCAACACATTACCCTGTGCATCACGACTATTGTATTCGGCAAAAATCCCGGGAACCGTTCCCATATTCGTCCATCCTTCATCAGCGACAGGGATAAGCATGATGGTATTGATATACACCATCTTCGAATTATTATGCCATGGACGCCCCAACTTCAAACGTCCGTCAGCCGCTTCACTGTTTCCATCTATAGTGCAATTACGAAAAGCATAACCATATTTAGCATCTTTATGGGAAGGAGCCACTATTACTGCTCCACTCCGTACATTATAAAGCGTACAGTTTTCCAGCAACACATCACCACCACCATAAAAATAGTCTACCGCGCCTTCTATCCAGCAATCTTTCACATAGTGCCGACTGACATCATTATTGGCAGTCATCCAAGTATCTTGAAAAGAACGGAACTTACAATTATAAAAGGAAGCACAATCTGCCTGACTATTCATAGCCAAAGCCTGCGGACCATTATCTGATAAAACTCCCCAGTCATTCACATACGAAATGTTTTCCGTATAAAAGTGGTCTCCTTTTACCACCACTACCGATCCCTCGTATTTATAAACTGGAGAGGAAGGATTATGAACCGAGTGTTCCCAATAAGCTGTTTTTCCACCTATTTCTTTACCGGTCAGTTTACTACCAACATTCAAGTTTAAATGAATAATGGTCTTATCCTTATCCTGGCCTATTAAATGTACGTATGGCTTATTCTTAGGGATAATCACCTGCTCATTATACAAGCCATTCTTTATCAGAATCAACCAAGGTTTCGTCTGTCCGTCAGGTACAGCATTGATTGCTTCCTGAACCGTTTTATAATCTCCACTACCATCAACAGCTACAATAGCCTGATAAGGCGATGAGTCCGCCTGTGCATAAATCATTGCACAGGCACTCATCAATAAAATTGATAATACAATATTCTTCATGATATTCTTTATACCTAACAATTATAGGATCAATTAATACCAACGTGGATCACCAGCATTACCCGTTCCGGCGAACCCGGCTCCCGGTTTAATATGGAAATCACCGTTTAATGGATCAACGAACAAGTCATCCGAGCTTTGTTTTATTCTCGTTATTTCTTCAAATCTGTTATTGCCTTCCTGCAGGTCGGAGGTGATATAACAATTATCAGAGAAGTTCAAAATGTCATAAGCACCATTTCCACTATTCATTTTCTTTCCTTTGTTCGGACCGGAGAAAATCAAATTCCGCATTGTCGCAGATTTCGGAGAAGGCGGAGTACTTGCCGCATTATCGAAACGGAAAACTTTAGGCAATTCCTTCTTAGCATCCATAGAATTATAGAAAGTACAATTTTCCAATATCACATCACCGATTCCCCCTTTCACGTCCATCAACTGGTCACCAATATTAATCAATGTACTATTCGTTATAGAAACCTTTTCCAACTGATCGATATTTTTTCCAAAATTAATCATTCCATATCCGTCCGTACCAACTTCGGATATGACACAGTTATCAATCGTTATATCCGTCATGAACACACCACTTCCGTCGCTAATACGTACAAGCGTACGTTTTATGTTCTGTATGGCACAGCCTGTGAATGATATAGACTGGGCATAAGAACTATTTTTCCAATCCGTCATATAACTGGCCTCGCCATTTCCATTCAGGCAAACAAACTCGAATGACAGAGATTGTATCGGAGAAGCCAGTGATATTTTATTAGTCACAATAAGCTGTGGACGATTATTTTCATTAGCTTCCGTACTGGTAAACAATATATTATCCAATCCCGGAATCTTTAGTTCACTTACCTTATACACCGCCCCCGGAGTAAGTTGGACAGTTACATTGCTACATTCTTTCTCTTTCACAAAATTAGATAACAATGTACTTAAATCAATGACTCCGGTTTCCGTAGCCTCCACAAAAAGGATTTCGCTACCACCCAATCCAAGTGTCTTGAATACATACGAACCACGTAATGCATCATTATTATAAATCCGAACACGATAGGTCGCTCCATTCTCCAATTCGGAGAGTGTTTTCGAACAAGCGGCTATATCTTCCGAAGTCAAATCAATCTGTTTCTCCTCACCATATTTCGTATCCACCATTTGAGCCAACGTCAGATGAGTCACCCTGTTCGTTTCTTCCCATGTCAAGGTTGCGGAATTAGCTGTAACTTCCACTCCGGTAAATAATTGCTCATCCGGAGTTTTAAATGCTACACTGACATAAGTACTTGCCTTTCCCTGCGCATCTTCTCCTTTCATACGAACAGAATATTGCGTAGAACCGTTGAACTCCTGAAACAAAGTACGATATTCCACCCTCATAGGCGTATTACTCTCTGAAAATACAGTCAATGTATCTTTCAGAATCGTATCTGTTCTTACATAATTTTCCGCATTAAACTCCAGACTGTCCGTATAAAACTCAAAAATATAGACCTTTGCATTCACTATCTGCGAATATCTTAATGTAACCGAAGTCGCATCGGTAGCGGACTTATCGAACGTCAACGGACGGAACAAAGTATCATAGCTCTTATCAACTGCCCAGTCATTGGCATCGTCCTCACAGGAAGACATACCCACTACCAAAGCCAACAATACATACAGGCATGCTCCGGATAATCTATTAACTAGTCTTTTCATCTTTTCCTACCATTAATTATTTATAACCATACGAATTAGAAACATACCCTTGAGTCTTATTGACATCCTCATAATAAATAGCGAATACATGGCGATAATTACACACTCCATTACCAACAGAATATTTACGGAACTCCGCTTCGGCTTCACCGCCCCAGTTCAACCTACCAAACAAATTTGAATAGTCATAAGACGCATTCAGACCTGTACCGCAAACCAATATTCTAGCCATTGTTTTCACATAATTAGTATTCAGGGTTGCATTTATATCACCATCCTTATTCAATGTCACCTGCATGCTGATCCAGTTGCACTCATACTGTCCTTTTGATGCAGAAGCAGTTCCGGTTCCCATATCCTCATTGAAGTTAACGGACGACATATCAATGTATTCCGGATTATCCGAGTCTTCATATTTATAATAGATTTTTCTCGGTATCTCATTCACTTGATACGTCTTTCCAAAAATAGTTACCGGTTTATAATCATACAGCATACAAAGACCGATTTTCATTTCTTCTATTTTCTCCGCCAACAATCCCCAACGTGTCAAATCCTGACGACGGATAGATTCACAGCCAAACTCCCATGCCCGTTCATTGACAATGGCCGTAAAGAAGTCGGCATCATACTGTGTTATTTCGGGAGCACCAGTACCAAATGCCCTTTCACGGACCTTTTCCAAAGCCTGTCGGGGAGACATACCGGCAATCGGACTAACTGCATCCGGTCCTGTCAATACATTTTGAGCCTCTGCAAACATCAGGTAAATATCTGAATACCGCATCAAAATCCAATTGATACCAGTAGCAATACGTGAATTAGCTTTCGGGAAACGGACTTTCATATAATTATCAGTCATCCAATACCAACGCCATTTACCACAAGCCACTCCTAATGGGTTACAGCGAATAACTTCCTTATTTTTTCCATTCTCATTGATATATTCCTGGAAAACACAAGTAACATCCCGACGGGTGTCTGCCGGATCAAATGAATAAAAATAGTAAGCAGTAGTAGCCGCATATCCTGCCCCTCCCATACCTTGGGTGGTATTAAAAACCCCTCTGCTCAGGTTGTATCCCATCGTGGCACCCACATCTCCATTCTGTCCTTCACCAAAAGCAACTTCAAACAGGTTTTCATTATACTTGTTGTATTCCAGATGATTGACAGTAGACCAAATATTCTCATAACTGGGATCAAGCTCATGAGGATTATCAGTCGCTCCCAAAATCTCCGCACACTGTTTGGCAGCCAGCTCATAATAGTCTTTCCAGTTTTTAGGGCGACCGACGAAATATCCGTTCATTTCCGGAATGGTCGGATGATGTTCCACCTCCAAGTCCGGAAACAGATTTCCATCCCGTACAGACCATCCTCCGGCAAATAACGCTACCTTTGCCAACAGACCTTTAGCAAAACCTTTATTCATGCGTTCTACCGTATATGATTCTTCTCCCATCCAAGGCAGATATTCAATTGCCTCTTTCAAATCCTCTATGATATAATTATAAACAATATCACGGTCCACTTTTCCTATATAGACATTTCCTAATCCGCTTTCAGACGCATGCTCTTTATATGGCACATCTCCCCAATAACGGATCAGTTCAAAATAGCCTAACGCTTTCAGTGCTAATGCCTCTCCTAAATATCTACGCATGGCAGCCTTGTCCGAAGTAGATTGCATCAACGGAGACCGGCGTATACCATCTACGATAGTAGTGGCGGATTCTGCCAGATAATAAAGTCTGTCCCATCTGGTATTCCGGTTATAATTATCGTCATAAAAATTGCCCGCACCTTCATCACGAAGTGTCGAATTATAGTTTTCCGTAGAGAACGCACCCGAACCAACCTCCACGTCAGAAGCTCCCTGCCAGTTGACACACAGTTTCTGACCATATATATAGGTGTCCGTCATCGTCGCATACACCCCCATCAGGGCGGCTTCCGTCAGAGCTGTCGATTTAAACAGATTCTCATCACTTGGAATAGAAGGACTTTCGGTATCCAAAAAATTATCCATACACGAAGTGCATAACACAGAGGAGGATAAAACCGCTAAAAATAGTTTCTGTATTTTCATTTTTCAAGTATTAAAAAGTAACATTAAGACCGAATACATAAGAATGTGCTTTCGGATATGCAGAATAATCCACACCCGGAGTCAAAGGGGTAGAACGTTGTGTGCTCACTTCAGGATCCTGTCCGGAATAAGCTGTCCAGCAAAACAGGTTATTGGCCGTAGCATACACGCGCAGGTTCTTGACTCCTAGCTTACGAGTCACAGTAACCGGAAGCGTATACCCTAACGTCAGGTTACTACAACGCAAGAAAGAACCATCTTCAATCGCCCAGTCCGTCACAAGCGTACGCCCCATCATAGGCATCCAGATAGAGGCTTTGGAATTGATTTCAACAAAGCGCTCCGGATTGGCATCATTACCATACATTACATTGGCACCCGTTTCCGGATCAATAATCGACCAACGGTTTTCCAAACTCATAAAATCTCTGATATTATTATATTTACGATTCGTATGAGTGGATGCCATAATCTTATTGGCATTATATACTTTATTGCCATATGACCAGTTGAACATTGCCGCCAAGTCAAACCCTCTCCATGCAGCATTCAGCCCGAATCCGCCAATATGCTTTGGCTGTACACTACCGATCACTTTACGGTCATTATCCGCATCGATCACACCGTCATTATTCTGATCCTTCAGTTTGATAAAGCCCGGACCAAAGTTAGGCAGATCGTTAGAGAACAAAGCCCTGTCGTCTACTACCCCTTTATTCAGTATCCATTTTTTCGTATTCTCATCAAACGTAAAGTCGTCTACAGAATAAAAGCCCTCTACTTCAAAACCGTAAATCTGTCCTACCGCCTGACCTACAATGGCACGGAAATCATCAGAGCCGATATCCGGTCGCCAGTTGGATTGTGCGCTCAATACGCTCGCCGTTCCATCCAGTTTATTCACTATATTTTTATTGAATGATATATTGAAGTTAGCGCCCAGATAGAAATCTTTACTATTGATAATCGTACCGCTAAGCGTAAGTTCAACTCCCCTGTTCGTGCTGCGACCTACATTCTGATACTGATATTCATATCCTGAATTTGAAGGAAGATCCATGCGTAAGATCAAATCTTTCGTTATATCATTATAGAAGTCAACCGTCACATTCAAACGGCTATTAAAGAGGCTGGCATCTATTCCCACGTTAGAGGATAACTTTGTTTCCCAAGTCAGATTCTCGTTCCGCAAGGTGTTCTGCAATTTCAAGGCACTCTGCACTGTTTCATTCAGATAATATTGTTTATTGGCGGAGGATTCCATTTTATAATCCTGTCTCCAGTAGGAATTGACACGCGCATTACCAACTGATCCGTAACTCACACGAAGTTTCAGATTATCCAACCAGTCTTCCGTCTGCTTCATAAATTTTTCCTGGGAAACGCGCCATGCCAATGCCATACCCGGGAAAAAGCCCCAACGGTTTTCAGGAGCAAACACATTCGTTCCGTCGGCACGGGCTGTAAAAGTGAACATATACCGGTCTTTGAAAGCATAGTTTAAACGACCGAAGTAAGATGCCGTACGGGAAGGTTCGCCGATAGTGGTATACGTAGGTTGGGATTCTCCATAATTCCACATAGCCAACACTTCGCTCGCCGTAAAATCCATAGGATAATATTTGGATGAGGCAATCATCTGATTTCTGTAATTACTCACCATTTCATGTCCGGCCATCAGATCAAGACGGTGATTCTTTTTCAGAGAGAACCGGTAGCTCAATATGTTCTGCAAGTTCCATCGTGCACCTTTCTCATCCGTACGTTTAGCTACAGGCTGACCGGCATTGGAACTCGACTCTCCGGTTTTCTTCAACCAGACATTATCAGTATAATTATAAGTATATGCATAACTACCTTTCAACTGATAAGTCAATCCTTTAACAATTTCCCAGTTGAACCCGGTATTGTAAGTCATAGAAAACTGGTTTTGTTTCTTATACTCATTCACCGTATTATATACAGGATCATTCAATGATGACAGCAATGCATCATCCGAGTAATCGATTTCACCCCCCAAAGCATCTCCCGCATCTATGCTTGCAAGGCTGTTGATCGGCGAGAAAAGAACGGCATCTCTCAATTTGCCTCCATTTGTACCCGCACCGTCAATCACCATTCTAGTAAGTCGGCTGGAAAACTCAAACTTCAATTTGTTACTCAACTTTTTATCCATCTTCACACTCAAATTGTCCCTCACATAATTGGAGTTGAGCATAATGTATTTCTCATCATCCCGCGTATAGCTCAAATTATAGCGCAATGTAGCGTCCGTTCCTCCCGTTATACCAACGTTATAGCTTTGCTTGAATCCGGTGTTTCCATATACCTTATCCTGCCAGTTCGTGCCTTCTACCGAACGATAAATATTACGGTCGTCCCAACGCCCATACATCGAATTGATGCTGCTGGTCAGAGAGGTGCCCGGATCAAGTTCTTTCTGATAACAATAGTATTCGTAAGGTGAAAGTACCCCTGTCAGATTATATACATTACTGATACCCCAGTGAGCATTGAATGAGATTTCTGTTTTTCCCGCCTTACCGCTTTTCGTAGTAACAAGAATTACACCATTCGCTCCTTTAGCTCCATAGATAGCGGTAGAAGAAGCATCTTTCAATACATCAATACTCTGAATATCACCGGGAGGAATATCATTGATATTACTCACCTGAAAGCCGTCAACAATATATAACGGTGAATTGTCCTGGGTAATAGAACCACCGCCACGCACTGTAATCTGAATTGTAGCATCGGGCGATCCATCAGTAGCCACTACATTCACACCTGCCAGTTTTCCTGTAATAGCCGCAGCCGCAGAAGTTATCGGAATATCCTTCAAAACCTTCTCACTCACTGAAGAAATCGCACCGGTCAAATCTCCGCGGCGTGAGGTTCCGTACCCTACCACTACCACTTCGTCCAAAGTCTGATTGTCTTCTTCCAACACAACTTTCAGATGTTTGCCCGGTTTCACAGTCGCAACAACTGATTTCATTCCTACAAAACTAATTTCCAACTTTGTTGCATCTTCGGGAACAGACAAAGTGAAATTTCCATCCAAGTCGGTAATTGTACCGACGGAGGACTTTTTCAACACCTTCACACTAGCACCAATAATAGCATCGCCGTTGGTATCCACCACCGTTCCTTTCACAGATACCTTCTGTGCATATACTGTTGTCGCCGTTATAAAGCACAAGAGCAAGCAACATATATACGCAAAGCATCTTCTCAAAAATAAATGTCTTTGTACATCCATAGTATTATCTTGATTAATTTGTTTCATTTTTGATGTTACAAAAGTCACACTTTTACATCTGTTTTCCACTCATTATTTATGCAAAAGCGTGGACTTTTTATATAGAATGCCTTATTTTACTGTAATAATTATCACCTCTCCTTCGCGTGTATCCACATCATACAAATAAGTATCACGTAATGTCACTCCTTTTAAAGGCGCTTTCTCACTAATCATCGGACGTGAGATTTGCTGTACTTTAAATAATGCGTTCGGATTCGCTTCTTCTTCCTTCTTCTGTTTCAACGATGCTCCTTCAGCAGCCAATTTCCAGTAAGAGCGCAGACACAGATTGCCTCCAATTTCCGAACGTAACACAGCTTTTACCAGCTTACCGTCCTTCCAGGTCAATTCATCAATCAAAAAACCTCCCCGGGCACGCAACCCTTTCACTGTCCCGCTCTTCCATTCCGAAGGCAACGAAGGCAACAGATGAATCGCACCGTCATGACTTTGCACCAGCATTTCGGCAATACCAGCCGTGCAACCGAAGTTACCATCTATTTGGAAAGGTGGATGCGCGTCGAACAAATTAGGATACGTTCCGCCTCCCTGTCCTTTCTGTATTTCAGGACTGACATAAGTCAACTGATTCTTTATCAACTGATAAGCATGATCCCCGTCAAGCATACGAGACCAGAAACAAACTTTCCATCCCATTGACCAACCGGTAGAAGGATCCCCCCGTTGTATCAATGTATTTTTTGCAGCTTCAAAGAGTACCGGAGAGCGATAAGGAGAAATCTGATAACCGGGATATAGCCCCCAAAGATGAGAGATGTGCCGGTGACGATCATTAGGATGATCCCAGTCTTCAAACCATTCCTGCAATTGTCCGTACTGCCCTACCTGCATCGGAGGCAACTGCCGGCGCATATTCTTCAATGTATCACAAAAATCGGTATCTGCGTTCAGCACTTTGGCAGCTTCGCATGTATTTGAAAATAAATCAAAAACCAACTGATTATCCATCGTAATTCCTGCAAAAAGATTACTTTTTTTCTTTATCCAGCGCGGAGAATTTTCGGGTGAATTGGAAGGAGTAACAACCAAATAACCTGTATTCGGGTCGCGTACCAAAAAGTCGACAAAGAACTCCGAAGCGCTTTTCATCATCGGATATGCTTCCTCCAAATATTTCTTATCACCGGAAAACAAATAACGGTCCCATAAATGCTGGCAAAGCCATGCGTTAGCCACAGGCCACGTTCCACAATAAGGACGGTCCACCGCACCCGTCATACGCCACAAATCCGTATTATGATGCAATACCCAGCCACGACAACCATACATCCGGCTCGCAGCTTCACGCCCATTCTCGCTTAATTCACGTACCATCTGGATGAATGGTTTATGAAGTTCGGCCAAGTTGGTGATTTCCGCCGGCCAGTAATTCATTTCAGCATTAATATTCGTTGTATAATTGCAGCTCCAGGGAGGTCCCGGGTTATGATTCCATTTGCCCTGCAAGTTGGCGGGCTGGCATCCGGGCTGTGAAGATGCAATTAATAAGTAACGTCCATACTGGAAATACAACGCTATCAATGCCGGATCATAGGATGAAGAAAACTCCTTGATACGTACATCCATCGGTTTATTGACCTGGGAAGTTTCACCCAAATCCAAAGTCACACGGTTGAATTGCTCCTGATAAGCAGCTATATGGGCAGCTTTCGCCTTATCATACTCCTTCTCCGCATTTTTCAGATAGGTTTTATTCCGCTGATACGGATCACCCGATATATCTTTATAATTGACGAAGTTTGTTGCCATCGAGATGTACAATGTAAGTTCGCTGGCGCCCTGAACACTAAGCAGCGTATCATTAGCCATTGTCACTTCTCCGCCTTTGTTTTTCACATCCAAGTCAGCGCAATAGTGCACCTTTCCCGGAAAATAACGACTGCCATGCGTAATACCTTCCAAACGCAACCCCTTCTTTCCATAGATACTACGCTTCGGATCTCTCATCGGTGTATTAAAAAACAGTTCGCAATTGATTGCTCCCGGTTTAGATGATTTGATATGCCTGATAACCAGCTGATCGGTAAATGATGCAAATGTTTCTTCAGTAAATTCCACTCCGTCTACTTTGTAGCGGGTCACAGTCATTGCATTGCTTATATCCAGGTCACGGTAGTAATTACTTACCTTTTTGTGGTCTTGATAACGGATATTCAGACGACCTACCGTCTGATAAGGCATTTCATTCCCCACTTGTGAAAGAATCTTCGTTGCCGCCATGTTCTGCGCTTCTTCGTATTTTCCTTCAAAAATCAACCGCCGCATTTCCGGCAAAGCCGCTTTCGCTTCTTCATTATAGTTTTGGTAGGGAGAGCCTGCCGACACTGTTTCTTCGTTCAACTGTATTTGTTCCAGTTGGGGATCACCGAACACCATTGCTGCAATCCGTCCATTACCAATCGGAAGCGCTTCTTCCCAATAAGAAGCGGGTTTATCATACCATATTTTATACCTGTTTTGCCCTTCCACACTCCCCAACAGAGAAGAAAAAGCCAATATACAACTGAATACTTTGCTTATCGTTTTCATATTTTAAAGTTTTTAATTGTCATCATTCCTGCGAAGGTTCACTCAAAGACCCGTACTCGCTGACAGCCTTCACCTGATACGTCTTTCCTGTCTCAATATTACAAGACGTTTCTTTGGTTATTTGTACTGTTTCATCATTTGCAATCACCAAATAACAAATCGCATATTTCGAAGCATCCCAACTTAATACTCCGTTTTCTCTTTTCAGATTTTCCGGTGCGGAAACTTGTTCCATATATTTCTTCGGGTCCCAATTATCGCCCTCGCGAACAACGTTTTCGTATGTATACCGCGCCGCCTCACCTGCCGAAAGAACAGCCTGACAAATGCCTGTCACCGGATTCTCTTGTTCATCCTGGTAAGTATATTGCGTTTTACGCTGGCTTAAATCGACTGTATTCCCTTCTTTATCTTTACTGTTATATTCAGCAAACATTTGAGGAATAGCTCCCATATCCGTCCATCCTTCCGGAGCTATTTTTATATTAAAGATGGTATTGAGATATACAGCTATCGGAGAATTATGCCAGGGACGTCCCAACTTGACTCTTTCTGTATCAGCCAATTCATTTCCATCCACTACGCAATTATTCATCACATATCCCCAGCGTGTTCCTACTTTATGAGAAGGAGCAACAATAATTGCGCCATCCCTCATATTATAAAAGGTGCAATGTTCGAGGAAGCAATTCCCGTTTCCATAGAAGTAATCAACGGCTCCTTCAATCCAGCAATTCTGTGCATACAGTCTGCCGTTATCCGATTTAGGTCCGGTCTGCCAGGTATCTTGGTACGAGAGGAATTTGCAATTATTGAATGAGTTGCGGTCATTCTGGGTATACATTGCCAATGCCATAGGACCTTTCTGCAATTCTTTGCCATATCCGTTTACAAAAGATATATTCTCTGCGTAAAAATCCGTAGCTTTCACTGATACCATAGCGGCTTCCGTTTTTCCTAAGTTCTTATAAGAGTACTTCCACACATCCGGATCAGTCGCACTGGCTTCGGTTGAGCTGTTAATCCGTAACTTGACAATTGTCTTATCCACATCCTGTCCGATGAGATGAATATACGGTTTGTCTTCAGGAATGATAATTTGTTCTTCATACGTTCCGTTCATCACGAAAATGAGCCAGGGTTCCGTTCTTTTCGAGGGGACATTATCTACTGCTTTCTGTATACTGGTATAATTTCCCTTTCCGTCAGGACTGACCACCGCATCAAATATGCGTGCTTCCGGTTGAGGACGTTCTCTGATTGTAAACTGAATACTGACACCTTCGAATACATTTCCCTGAAAGTCTATGACTGCACCTTTGGGGAGGCTGAACTGACAGGCCTGATTATAGTCCAAAGCAGTATAAGCGTAAGACGCTGTTTTACCTTTGAAAGTCAACTCCACTTCCTCGCCATTAAAATTCGCTTTCCCTTCTCCCGCTTTCACATACTCGTTAAAAGTAAGCAGAATCGTATTGTTTTCTTCGGCCGTTTCACCATTTGCAGGAGTTACAGACACCAAAGAAGGGGCTTCATGGTCGGGAACAAAAAAGTTATTGCTACTTTCCTTGCAACTTGTTGCCAGCAAAGCTGATAACAACAATAGTCCTTGGGACATCTTTGAAAATAAATGTGCTTTCATAAATTATTTGTTATATTCTTAATGATAGATTCTTATTCCATTATTATTTGGTCGTCCTGCCTTGAGCAGTTACTATTTCACGTTACAAAAGTATACGGAACAACATGAATACTTTCTCACTATTTGTTTGTTTGCGTGGACTTTTTTAATATCATTCAAAAGTTGCGGACTTTTTGTGCAATCTGGTGCACTATCTATGCAACCAGTTGTCTATCAAATTCTATCCACTTACATTTGTATCAGTATCACTATCATCACATTTTATAAAAAATCAGGTAAGATATGAAAAACAACAAGGTAAAATTCATTTTCGTGGCACTACTGTTTGCCACACAAGTAGAATCGTTCTCCTCCTGTTCCACATCTTCAGTCAATGAAGATAATAAAGAACAGGAGACTCCACCGGATTCTCCCTCCGTATCTCCACCAGTAGAAGAAACAGCATATGCCTTTCCCGGAGCTGAAGGAGGAGGAATGAACACTACAGGAGGAAGAGGTGGAAAGGTATATATTGTCAGATCCCTGGAAGACTCCAAAGCACCGGGTACCCTCCGGTATGCCATCGAACAAAAGGAGCCTCGTATAATTGTCTTCTGTATATCCGGCACCATTTATCTAAAATCAACACTGGACATTCGGAACGGTGATGTCACGATAGCCGGACAGACAGCTCCCGGAGACGGTATCTGCCTGGCTCACTTTCCAGTAAATGTATCGGTCGATAATGTAATTCTACGATACCTGCGTTTCCGAATGGGAGATACGGATTTGCTGGGCTCTTCGGCTTCCGACGGTGCAGATGCTCTGGGAGGACGCCAGAAAAACAATATCATGATTGACCATTGTTCCATCAGTTGGAGCACTGACGAATGTGCTTCATTCTATGATAATACTAACTTTACTATGCAATGGTGTATTATTTCAGAAAGTCTCCGCTTATCGGGACATACCAAAGGCCCTCATGGATATGGCGGTATTTGGGGAGGAGTCAACGCTTCCTATCATCATAATCTGATGGCACACCATGACAGTCGCACACCACGTTTCGGTTCCGGAGTAAAATATCAAGGTCAGGAACGTACTGATATGCGTAATAATGTTATTTATAACTGGAGCGGTAACGGATGTTATGGCGGCGCAGCAATGGGTATTAACATTGTGGACAACTACTACAAACCCGGACCCGCTACGGATGCCAAAGTGGCCAACCGTGTGATGGCTATCGACATCAGCTCTTCTGATGGAGATTTTGCACCGATCAAAGGGGTATTGGGACAGTATCATATCAGCCGGAATTACTTCGAGGCAGGAAACCAACTGACAGAAGCATCCGCCGCAAAAGTGAACAAAGACAACTGGACTGGTATCCGTAACAACACCGGTCACTCTCTCGATGAACTGAAACGGGATACTCCGGTAGAAGTAGATGCGGTAACTACCCACACAGCACAAAAAGCTTACGAGCTGGTGTTGAAATATGCGGGTTGCAGTCTCAAACGAGATGATATAGATACTCGTATCGTTGAAGAGACACGCACAGGAACGGCACAATTCATCGGAAAGAACGAACACAACGGATTAGGAGATGCCCCCTGCCCGAACGGTCCTTGTGAACATTGCGACAAAGGTATCATCCATTGGAAAAGTCAGAATTATCCTAAGGGCGGACTTATCGATAGTCAGAAAGACCTAAAGCCTTCCGGAGCTGGTAGCGACTGGAGCGCATGGCCAACATTAAAATCATTGCCACAAATTACTGATTCTGACAATGACGGCATGCCTGACGAATGGGAAACCGCCAACGGATTGAACCCAAACAAATATGATGCAAACGGAAGAAATCTAAGTACTGCCTATGATAATATAGAGGTTTATATCAATAGCCTTGTAGAAACAATAACAAATACGCAAAATAAGAAATGAATGATGTGAGGGAAAACAACTCTTATTAACGCAAAAAACTGGTCAATTAATACAAATCCTGATTCAATGAATCATTTGTATACTATATATGAAACAATATTGCACCTCTATGTTGCTTTTCTCTCTTATCTTTGTCGCAGTAAAAACAAAAACACACTATAAAGATCATGATTACAAGTAGAAAGATTTCTCAAGTCAAAGTTTTTGCTGGTAGTCCTTGGGAGGTAGCCAGCGTAAAGAGTTTGTTGAATGCAGCTTATATTCAAGTGTCAACGAAAGACAATGGTTTAAACAGTATTTTGATTTCTGTTCCTTGCGAATACTATACTGCGGCCATGCGTGTAATTAATAACAGAAAAGTTTCATAGGTTTTAGGTTTACATATAAATTGGATGGTTCTTATTGTCAGCAGGAGTTTTGGCTGGATAATACGGTGACTAGCAACTCATTGCACCCTGACAATAAGCTATGACAATAGGCTGACAATAAAAAGATCGTACTTTTATTGTCAGCCTGTTATTTAATGGATAAATTCACAGCAGAATTATAGAATTCGTTTCAATCTCCTGCATATCTTTCTGATCCAGCAGTTGCTACAAATAGCGTTGTCCGACATAGAATTCTTCTCGAAGGAGCGCAGTCTTTCGTATTGTTCCTCCACCATTTTCCATAAACCGTCCAGTCGCGAACTTTGTCCTCTAATTGCCATTAATTCCTGATCCCGCATATTCAAGAGTGAAGCATACAATCGGCTGGTTTTGTTTTTTTCCATGCAAAGTTGCTCTAATTCATCGATATATTCAGACGTAATTCCCAGCTTAGTCCGTTTTATGAATTGCTGGATACTATCATCATCTATGGAAACTGTATCGTTCTCATAAGACACTGTGATTTTTTTCATTTCCACCCAGAGCCAGATATACTCTTTTTCGAGTCGGTATTTCTCGGCTGCCGCTTCTATGCTAATCCATTGTGACATAGTGTTTGTTTTTAATTTGTTATACAACAAGGAATAAATAGCACTCTATTGATGTTGATTCAACAAACATTCGCGCTTTTTGTATTCCGGGCGGACAGGAGATTGGGGTTGGGGATTTTTAAGGGTTATGAAACCAACCGGATACAAAAAAAGCGTGAATGCTGTTGAACCATTATCCATACTTGAGGCCTAGCAAACCTTTCCAAAAGATAATGATAACAACAGACATCCACGCTAATCGTTTATATATAACACATCCTTCATCGATATGTTGATATACGACCGTTCACGTGGAATATCTGTTGAATCATCCCTCTTTGGAAAAGAAACTTGCTAGATTTCAAGTATGAAGGACAATACAATAATATTCCTATTTCAAAATAAATAACGCTTCTTACTTGTTTCACCACGCTGATGAACAGAAAGCATATGACAAAGATATGCTTTTTTTTTGAAACAAAGTGGAAATACGGAAATAAATACAGGAAGTTTTGTATTGAAAGAGAGGAAGTTCAATATTAGCAAAGAGCGTATAAGAAATATAAACTCGCTACGAAGCGAATGTCGCACCCGTTAATTGAATGCTGCGCATCTGGTATCTTTCACTAAAGAAGCAGGTATTGTTCGGCTAAAGTAACAGTATTGTTCGGCTAAAGCTACGGCATTGTTCAGCTAAGGCAGCAGTATTGTTCAGCTAAAGCTACGGTATCTTTACCTTCCCACGGCCGTGGTGACTTCTTTCCACAGCCGTGACGAATTCCTACCACGGCCGTGGGAAGATCTCGTCACGGCCGTGGCGAACTACCAATACCGGTAAGTTAACGTAAGAATAACGGTGTCTTTAGGCAACAATACACAGTGGCGAGCATATCTTTACTTACTTGTTAATGTTTCAAGTCCGCCTTCTTGAATAGAGTATAACAAGAAAGCACATTCTTTATCGCGATAAAGCGCAAATCGTTTGTTTTACAAGTACCTTATCCGTACCTTTGAAACCAATAACAAACACTTACTCTCATTAAATATCAAGAGAAGAAAAATGAAGATTACACAAATCAGGGAAAACGGAGACACGGAGGCACTAAGCGTGACAGACATCGACCTGCTGATAGAAAAAATGAAAAAAGAAACCAAGCTCCGCCCGGTAACCGGATTACGTCAGGCCCTGCATTTTGTTCTACCCGACGAGCCTTGTTCCCTCACCAACAAACTACCACGAGTGATTCCCGCAGCAGCCTTCGGGCGAGTGAACGGAGTGAAGCGAATGAAAACCTACAATGGCATTGTAGAACTGACCATCGGTCCGCTAGCCGGAAAGACAGAAGTGGAAATCGTGAAGCAAAAGGCAGCCGAACTTCCCCAAACAATGCTGGCTTTTATGGGAGCAAGTGGTAAAAGCGTCAAGATATGGACTTGCTTCACCCGTCCGGACGGCACTTTACCGCAAACAACGGAAGAAGCCGAAGTGTTTCAGGCACATGCTTACCGGCTTGCCATTAAATGTTATCAGCCTCAACTTCCCTTCAACATTCTATTGAAAGAGCCGAAACTGGAACAATTCTCACGTCTTAGTTATGATCCGGACTTGATTTATCGTCCCACCCCTGTCCCCTTCTATCTTTCACAACCCATCGGTATGCCCGGCGAGATGACTTATCATGAGAAATCGAGCACTGAAACATCTCCACTGAATCGAGCACTGCCGGGGTATGACACGGAAGATACAATAGCATTGCTTTATGAAGCAGCATTGCGGAAGACATTCGAAGAAATGGAAACAGACTGGCATCGGAACGATCATGATTTGCAAACGTTAGTAGTCCCGCTTGCCGAAAATTGTTACTACTCCGGCATCCCGGAAGAGGAGGTAACCCGACGGACCATCATGCGTTATTACAAAAGAAAAAATCCGATGCTGATACGCGAAATGATAAGAAACGTATACAAGGAATGTAAGGGAGTGCCCAAAAGCAACTGCCTGACTAAAGAGCAACGCCTTAGCCTGCAAATGGACGAATTTATGAATCGCCGTTATGAGTTCCGTTATAATACGCAGATCGGGGAAGTAGAATACCGGGAGCGTTTCTCGTTTCAGTTTTATTTTCATTCCATCGACAAACGGGCACAAAACAGTATCATGCTTGATGCCCAATCCGAAGGTATTGGCGTATGGGACAGGGACATAGACCGATACTTACATTCCAACCGTGTGCCAATCTACAATCCATTGGAAGAGTTCTTGTTTCATCTGCCTCATTGGGACGGCAAAGACCGTATTCATGCTTTGGCAAACAGGGTCCCTTGCAAAAATCCGCATTGGGAATTGCTTTTCCACCGTTGGTTCCTGAATATGGTTTCACATTGGAGAGGGGTAGATAAAATGCACGCAAACAATACGTCGCCCATATTAGTGGGCCGACAGGGAACTCATAAATCAACTTTCTGTCGTGAAATGATTCCGCCTGCGCTTCGCGCTTACTATACAGACAGCATTGATTTCAGCCATAAACGGGATGCAGAACTGTATCTGAATCGGTTTGCGCTCATCAATATCGATGAGTTTGACCAGATAACGCTGCCACAACAGGGATTTCTGAAACATATTCTTCAAAAGCCTGTGGTCAATCTCCGAAAACCGCACGGTCGCTCGGTACTTGAATTGCAACGGTATGCTTCATTTATCGGTACAAGCAATCAGAAGGATTTGTTGACTGATCCTTCGGGAAGCCGCCGTTTCATTTGTATTGAAGTGACGGGAAACATCGACACTACACAGCCGATAGATTATGAACAGCTTTATGCACAAGCCATGCACGAGATTCATCATGGCGAACGCTACTGGTTTGACAGTGAGGATGAACAGATTATGACTGAAAATAACCGTGAGTTTGAGCAAACACCGGCTATGCTGCAATTGTTCTATCAGTATTTTAAAGCTGCGCAAACGAAAGAGGAAGGGGAATTTCTTACTCCGGTTGAAATATTGAATTATCTGAAGAAAAAAAGCGGTATGTCATTGTCTGATAACAAAGTATATCACTTCGGAAGATTGCTGCAAAAATGCGGTATTCCTTCGAAGCATACTTATAAAGGTACTGTTTATCAGGTTATAAAGCTATCATAAGAGATAAAAGTAAGGCTGACAATAAAAGTCGGGATATTTTATTGTCAGCCTATTATCAATGGTTATTGTCAGGTGATAGAACGTTGATATTCATCTACTTGTACATAATCCTGACAGTATGACAATAAAACAGGTACAAATCATTATGAGATCTAAATTTGATATTTTGGTTTCATAGATGAATAGAGGTAATCTTATTTAATTTCATCCACAAAGTCTAGTGTATCACCAGTATTAAACTTGTCGAAATCAGACTGAAACAAACAGTCCTGAATGATACGGTATTTCTCAAATTCAGTTTCCGCATAGTCTTTCGCTTGTTCGGTAGAAACTTTTCCTGAATCATTTAAAACCGGGCGGTCATCACTATCCAAGAATTTGTCAATGCGTTTCGCCCAGTCCTCCATCGTCATAGGAATGTGGCGTTTTGCCCGGTCTTCTGCCAAATCCAGAAAAGCATTGACCAACCGCCCCATTGACTCCAGTTCTTCTTCTTTCAAATAATTCTTTGCTATCGACACATCTGTTTTTACAATCTTTCCGTCAGGAGCTTTCTCCCACGTAGTCAGCCCCATATGTTCTTTTTCCGCATTGGCACGCTCTACAATAAGCTCTGCAGCTGTATGCCCATGAACTGCATAGTGCATTTTGTTCTGCACCTTTTTGAAAAACAAACGTGTGGTCGGAGCATTGAGATTATAGTCTATACTAGTAGCATAAATATCTGTTAGCTTTTGGTAGAAACGTCGCTCACTTAGCCGTATTTCACGAATTTCAGCAAGCAAATGCTCAAAGTAATCTTCATTGATGAATGATCCGTTCTCCATTCGTTTTTTATCAATGACATATCCACGAATGGCAAACTGCCGAAGTATAAATGTACACCATTGCCGAAATTGAGTGGCGCGCACGGAGTTGACGCGATAACCGACTGAAATGATGGCATCAAGATTATAATATTTTATTGCATAGTTTTTTCCATCAGAAGCAGTTCGTCGGAATTTCCGACAAACTGAATCTTCCTGTAATTCCTGACTCTGAAAGATATTCTGCAAGTGTTCAGCAATAGTAGAGCGACCTTTATCAAACAAAAGAGCAATAGCATCCTGGGTTAGCCACAAAGTATCGTCCTGATAAAGCACTTCAATGCCTTCTTCTTTATTCTCTATCTGAAAAATAAGAAATTCAGCCGTACTATTACGTATTTGCAGTTTCTTGCTTCCGTTATTACTTTCTTCCATATTCATCTTGAACATTCATTTCTTTTAGAAGAAACAAATGTACTTAGAACATATCGAACTGCCAAAGATAATATCTCCTATTTTATCTCTACTTTCGTCTGTAATCTGATGTCATCGGAAGCAGCGCCAATCATTATCTGAAAAGTTCCCGACTCCACAATCCTCTTTAAATTCCGATCGACAAGCGAGAAATCCTCTTCGGATAAAATAAACTTCACTTCCCGTTCTTCACCACGCTTTAAATAGAAACGTGCAAAATGTTTCAATTGCTTCAACGGTTGCACTACTGAAGCATATTCATCTCTCAAATAAAGTTGAGCTACTTCTTCACCGTCGTACTTTCCTGTGTTCCGGACTTTGAATGAAATTTCGAAAGAACGTGACGTCAAGGCTGACAGATGCAAATCCGAGTAATCAAAAGAGGTATAACTCAAACCATATCCGAAAGGATAAAGCGGAGAAGCAGACATTTCTACATAATCATGGCTTTGAGGAGCTTTCTTATTATAATAGAGTGGAATCTGTCCGACGGAACGGGGCACAGAGAATGGCAATCGTCCTGCCGGATTAAAATCACCGAATAAAACATCGGCAATGGCAATTCCTCCTTCTTGTCCCGGGTAATAAGCGGTTAATACTGCATCTGCATTTTCTGATGCCCAGTTTTTATCCAAGGGACGGCCTTCAATATAAACGACTATCAATGGCTTTCCGGTAGCTTTCAAGGCTTTGAGCAGTTCCTGTTGCTTTCCTAATAAAGAGAGTGTTGCACGGTCGAACCCTTCGCCACATTCCATATCGCTGATCGTCTTTTCGTCGGCAATGGCCGCACCCGTTTCTTTATAACTGGTCTTGAAATCACGGGCACTGGAACCTCCCACCACGGCAATAATGACTTCGGAACGCTGGGCGGCTGCAACGGCCTGTTCAATATCAGTTGTCACAGTATCACGAATGGAGCAGCCTTTCACGTATTCCACTTGCGACGAAGAAAGTTTGGCCCTGATTCCATCCAAGACAGTCTTTATATTTGCTTCTTCCTGCGGAGCGGTATAATCCCCCAACATATTATAGCGATTATCTGCATTAGGTCCGATTAATGCTACTTTCCTATTTTTGTTCAACGGAAGCAAAGAGTGCTCATTCTTCAACAACGTGATTGAAGCTTGTGCTACCCGGCGTGCCAAAGTTACAGATTCTTCACTGCGCACTTCTTTCTTTGCTTTTTCAGGATCTACATAAGGATTTTCAAACAGCCCCATCTCAAATTTCAACCGTAGAACACAGGCGACAGAAGCGTCAAGTGCTGTTTTACTGATACGACCTGTGTTTACAACATTCATTAGATTCATATATGCATCGCCTCCCAAATCCACATCTACTCCGGCTGATAATGCAAGAACTGCTGCTTCTTCCATAGTGGGCGCAACAAAATGGCTTTGATGAATACCTTCTATGCTGTATAAATCAGAAACAACGATTCCTCTGAATTTCCATTCATTCCGAAGAAGTTCGGTCAACAGAGAGTGATTGGCTGTGCAGGGAACACCGTCCATCGAATTATAAGAAGTCATTACTGATAATGCACCGGCATCGATAGCTTGCCTAAACGGGGGCAGGAAGTTCTCGTGCAGCTCACGTATACCGGCAAAAGAGGGGTTTCCGTTCTGTCCGCTTTCCGAGATACCGTAGGCGAGAAAGTGTTTGAGAGTAGCTAATGTGCTGTATGGACGTGACAAATCGCCGCCTCCTAACCCTTCCACCATCGCTTTTCCTATTCCACCCGTCAATACCGGATCTTCACCAAAGGTTTCTTCTACACGAGACCAACGCGGATCACGAGCCAAATCGAGCACAGGTCCATAGCTGATATGTCCGCCCTGCAAACGTATCTCTTTGCCGATTGCTTTTCCTACTTCACGGATCAGTTGGGGCGACCAGGTAGCAGCCATTCCGATTCCGGTTGGAAAAACGGTTGCACCAATTGCCATGTGGCCGTGCGGCGCTTCTTCCGCCAGGAATAAGGGGATTCCCAAACGGGTATTTTCCATCACGTACTTCTGCAAGGCATTTCCTGCCTTTGCAGCCAAGGCGGGATTCAGTCCGGTTGACAATGTTTTCTTCGTCCACGGGTCTGCACGATAGGTTGCCCATAGCATTCCGGCATTTCTGTCTTTTATGAGTTGCTTGAATTTATCAGAAGGAAAAACATCTTTTTTCTTTATTTCATACATCTCCCAGCCCAAAGGACAAAGGAGTTGACCGACTTTCTCTTCCAATGTCATACGAGAAAGCAAGTCGGACACTCTTGTATCTATGGATAATGATGGATTCTTATAGGGGAAGCCGGACGACTGTTGAGCAAAGAGACTGCCACTTCCCGCTATTAACAAGAGGAGGAACTGCAACTTAAGATTTTTAGCAATCATAATGATATAAGTATTTAATGAGAATCGAATAGAGTATCAAAAAAAACTACCACGTAGTAATGAGCCTATGACCTGCTTATAGCTGACCGCATACTACGTAGTAGTTTAAATGTTCAAACTCATAGAATGAGTAACTGAAATGATTAGAGCAAATACATCCTGTTGCACCCCAAGTATGACATACCGGGAACAATCATCTTACCATTTCTTTTTATAGATGAGGGAACCTTACTTTTAATCAGCATAATAAATTGACAATCCTCTGATACAACGATATTTTTGCCAATAATAGCCACCATATTGAGAATCGTCCAATTTTAGCGTTGCCCTCATATAACGTGCTTGAACAGGCGCATACAAGACAAATTCCTGTTTATATTCATAAGTAGTATAGTCATACTCGGCCAATTCATCATGTTCTGATGTATTGCCCAATTCAACCCACTTAGAATTATCCATGCTTATTTCCACATAGGCATTACTGATTACATAACTATCAATATAAAAACCTGCAACCTTATGAGTACCACCAAAATCAACGATGAAAGAAGCATCTTTATCTACATCTGATATAAAATTCCATCGTGCGTAATAACCACCAGCTGCCAAACCAGAGAATTCTTCCGGATTCAAATCAGTAGCCGCAATACACGACAAGGAAGCTATATCCGCTTTGGTTCCTGCAAAAGCATCGGCTTCATCATTTATCAACGAATTTGTCTTTGCATAATTAATGTGCACATAACGAACGAAAGCGTCTGAACTTGGACGAACACTTCCGTTGTCCACAGAAGAGATAACAATAGGAGCCAAATAGCCATCCAGGTTATCCAAAGCTTTCGCAGCCTCTTCATCCACAGACAAAACCAGAGACTCTTCTGACGAATATGCATTCGCCGGGATGGTGAGTGTAGTCTTATCCATTTTCAATACTCCATCGGGCAATTGGCTGTAGTTCGTATTATGGCTATCATTGTACGTTTTTACAAGACTATTATCCACAGAAAAAGTTACTTGAATATTGGTTGCAACCGGAGAGGTCACTTTAGCCAACAACATGGCATCACTAAATGAGACAACAGTACCTACAGGAGTTGCCAAGACAGTGCCGTCAGAAACCGAACCTGCCCTCTCAAGAAATACACGTGTGTAAGAGATACCATCCACATCGTATTCTTCATCACCGCTACAACCTGTAAATACAGTCGTTCCTAAGAACAAGACTCCACAAGCTATCATAATATTATTTAATTTCATGTCATTCAAAATTTTAAGTCGTTATCGTTTTGAATTAGAATGGGCACTTCTGATTGTCAGGCCAGTTTACAGTTCCATTAGGATGAGCGTTATGCCCATGTCCTGTCTCGTCTAACACAGTACCATCTTCCTGCAATTCGCCATTAAAGCGCCAAGAGGCTATCAGACCTTCGGATGTAGGATTCACATAGCACATACCATCTTGAAGTTGTGATTGCGAACGATCCACGTTCCAAACACGACATTCACTCAAACAGCCTTTGTATGTCCATCTTGTGCCATAGCTACGACCAATGGCAAAAGTGTCGTCCCATCCATGACCGCCATAAGACATTGCCAGATTGATCTGACCTCCTTCGGTAGATTTCTCAACTGAAAGTTCTCCATTCAAATAGAACTTCACCTTAGAGCCATCATAAACCACGGCAATATGATACCATTTGTCGTTTTCAAATACAGTTTCCAGAGTTGTTTCATAATGAGGCTTGTTGTCCGGATGATAATCAGAACCGATAGAGACCTTCGCAAAATTCAGCTTGTTGGAAGGAATATTGGAACCATCGCCAAAACGCAAAAGCAAACTCTCATGACTACCCAATATCGGGTTGATATAACTTTCCGATATGGCCGATGTCAAAGCGGAAGGACGCACCTTTATCTCCAAAGTCATCTTGCCAAGTGCCCATACGGGACTTTCCTCCCCTTTAAAAGTCGGGATATCAAAATAAGATCCACCGCCCAATTGAGCCACCTTTGAGGTGATGACCTTGTTGAACGTCACATATGCGGTGCGTGAAGACTGTAGTATTCCCAAACTACCACCGTCAACTTTAGAGATTGTGACCGGCAGACAGTAACTTACTCCATCTTGAAGTTTACCCGCTTCAGCGGTAATCTCCACAGGAGTTGATACGGACTTTCCGGTTTCTATCGTCACTTGTTGTCCTACCAAAGAATAACTACCTTCCGGAGGAAGCTGATAGCTACGCCCTGTGGAAGCGTTATAACCTTCCAACAGGTCAGGAGCCACAGCGACTTCCACATTTACATTCTCTTCTGCTTTTGCACTAGACGAAACGGTGAGACCGATGCTCGAAGTTCCATCGACAAGGAACCGGACATTACTCGTAGTAAGAGTACCAGTCATGAAAATCGCATCCCCGAAATCAGGTTCACTCTTGCAACCTGCAAGTGCGAGCGATAAAGCCAGCGATAAAAATAAATATTTTTTCATTGTCATATCTTATCTAAATTAAATGATTAATGAACAGCCGGATTCTGAATCTGGATACATTCACGGAAGCGTTTGTAGGGTTCAGAATTATATTGGTGCACAAAATAGTCACGCTGTCCATAGAAAGCACCGAAGCCACCCTTACGTCCTGTTGCAGGTTTATAGCTGGCTTGGTTGTACATCACCTGCCCCGTTCCATTCCAATCATCACCAAAATTACAGCAAAATACCGCTTTTGATATAGGGAATCCGCTTTCCACAGAAGTTCCTCCACCGTAATTCTGCAAAAAGTAATAGTCCTCATAAGGTTCCAATTCGAGCTGATTACGCCCATCCACACAGAGCAACTTATTTACATCGGTCGCACCAGCACCGTAACGTTGCTGGATGAAAGCAAGACGTTCCTCCTTTGTTTGATCGGGATTCGGTCCCATGTAAAGAGCCAGATGCTTGATGAAACGCACAAAATATTTGCCTTGTAGAAAATCACCTTCAGGCTCGCAGTCAGCGTCGAATCCATCGAGATCGTTTTCAAACACCATATCAGCATAGTAGTCGCCATACATGTCTATAGCTTCGTTCAGTTTAGCCTCGCGCGCTTCACCCTCTTCCATGGCAAGACCTTCATTCAGCACCTGCTTGAAATCATGGGAATCGTCTTCTGCTCCCAAACGCACAATGGCAACATAGAGCATCTTTGTCCCCTTCACCTTCTGTACGAAACGCAAGTCTTCCCAAAGTTGGGTATTCTCTTTTGGAGGTATGCCACCTCCCCAAATAGAACAGATATCAAGACTGTCCGGCAGCCCCGTAAAGCGGATTGCCATTGAGTTTGTGGCTCCCCACTGCGCAAACCACATAAAAGAGATTTCATGGTCGCTGGCTTTATAGTCGCGCAAATTCTGATAATACAAATCACTATAGGTCTTTGGATTTTGGATGGATATATTTTCAATGTCGGTATCACAAGCCGCCATTATAGATCCAACCAGCATCAAAGCGAATATATATTTTAGAACTTTCATATTCTTCTAGGTTTTAAAATTACTAATTATCTTTTCACGTCCCACCAAAGCCGTGTTCCCGCAGCGTCTCGTCCTTCGCCTAAGAGTTGGACGGCTGCCTGCGTATTCTTGTTGTTCGAAGAATATTCCGTTGTCGGGAATCGGAGCCGGCTGATCATTTGGTTGTCAGAAACTTCCGTCTGATAACTATAAGACTGAATACGCACCCAACCCGGATAACCGGTACGGCGCATTTCGCTCCAAGCTTCCTGACCGTCAGGATAGAGGGCAATCCATTTCTGAATCATGATACGTTCCAAATTCTTTTCCTTGCTTACGGCTGCATCCCATGCCACCGGGAGTTGAGACAACATCGAACTTACATCCACAGAACTAGCTGTATTAGGATCTACATAGGCTGCAAGCGGGAGTTTCTCCTGGTCAGAAATGTATCCATCAGCCGATTGTGAAACCCCAGCTGAAGAGAACGATGTTCGGATGCCCTCTTCGTAGTAAGATTGAGCGGTTTCAGCGCCCAAGCCCCAACGCAGATTTGCCTCTGCCATGAGGAAGTAAGCTTCAGCGGCATGCATCCAGTTCATATCTGACCCCTGAGAGAAATTAGGACGAGATGTCACACCCGAATATTTGTCTTTATTCGGACTAGCCATGCCGTTACGAGCCCCTTTAAAATCCCCATTGATTGTTGTAGGCTGAAAATATTCAGAAATACGAGGATCACCGTAACCATTAAGGTAACAGTCCATTGTAGCACTCATATGTTCATCATCCCAACTTACACCTATTTCCCATAGAGGGTGTCTGAAAGTAAGCGAGGAGCTTTGATGCAGAATAGCGTCATCCGAGGCAGAAGCCATCAGCCCATAACTGTTGTTTATCGCGGCTTCCGCTTCCGTTTTTGCTTTAGCTTCTTCTACGTAAGAGATTCGCATGGCAAGACGCAAACGCAATGTATTGGCAAATTGTACCCATTTGCCAACATTACCGGAATAAATATTATCATAATCAGCCAAATAAGGGTCTACGTTGTGATTGGCATATTCTGTCAGTACTTCTATGGCGTCGGCCAATTCGGTAAAGAACTGATAATAGACATCTTTCTGTGAATCATAAGCGACTTCCACCGCCGTGCCATATTTACTGTAAGGAATAGGACCATACATATCCGTAATACGGCTCATACCAAACACCTTGATTACCGTGGCCATTGCACGAGCCGGAGAAACCGCGCTAGTCACATCACATATTTCTTTCCATGGCTGCATAATCTCTACATAAGCATCATTAAAAGGATAATCATACCAATCGGAGTATAACGCATAATGATCGTTATGATAGGTTGTGTATGACCACTTTGTGATGGTAGCAAAGTAGCTGGCAAAGAGGTCACCCTCCAATGCCTGGGTAATCTGGTACCTTCCGGACAATTGTTCTCCAACTCTAAACACGCCTCGCTCCATCTGAGCAAAATAGGCACCTGTCTGCAAGTTGTCCCTGTCCATTTCTTCCCGTGTTGCTTCATTGGGATTAATATTCCAATTGTCGAACTTATCGGTACAAGAGCTGAAGGTCATGCCGCCCGCCAAAAGTCCGCAGATAAGCACTGCTGTATATTTTGATTTCTTTTTCATATCTCGATACATTAGAAATTAACTCTTACTGAAAATCCTAAATTGCGCAGACTCGGAAGCATAAAGTAGTCCATTCCTTCGAAACCTGTTCCTGTACTGGCCGTGAGTTCCGGGTCGTAAGGTGCCTTGCAATAGAACATCAACAAGTTGCGTCCAACAAATGATACATTCAGACTCTTCATCCAAGACACCCATCTGTTGACCGGGACATCGTATCCCAAAGACAACTCTCCAAGTCGCACATTTGTTGCGCTGTAAACATACATAGAGCCTGCTCCGGAGCCAACAGTCTGATAGTATTTCTGAACGGCTGGAACCAATCCTCCATTTAATGACACGCCACCGGCATCACGTGCGTCGGCAGAAGCCTTAGACACACCGTTTATATCCATCAAAGCCTGCGTCATAGAAACGCCCACTCCACCAACACGCGCATTTATAAGGAATCCGAGAGAAAGTCCCTTCCAACTGAAATTGTTGCGCCATCCCAGGTGGTACTTGGCAGCAGAGTTGCCGGCATAGATGAACCCGTCATTATAAGGACCTGCATTCTTGTCTACCATCACGTCATTGGTCTGATAGTCTACATAGATATATCCTTGATTGTCGGTAAGCAAGGAAGTAACATACAAATCGCCCATAGAGCCACCCTCTTTAATCATACTTTTCACATTACCCAGATTGATTAAATCAAGATGGTCTTGAGATATTGTAAGGTCGTTTGACAACGTGGTCGGTTTCAAAAGCTTGACTACCTTGTTTCGATTGAGAGAATAAGTAAGGGTAGACGACCAGTCTACGGATCCAATCGGTTGTTTCAAGGTTAAGCTGACTTCCAATCCCTTATTGTCTATCTGCCCGCCATTAATATAAATAGAGCGATAGCCGGATGTGCTAGATAATGTAGGGTTGAACAATTGGTTGTAAGTGGATGTCTTATACAAAGACACATTCAAATTCAACTTGTCGCCAAAGAAATGAGATTCCATACCCAACTCCCACGCTTTCGTCCGTTCGGGCTTTATGTCATTATTGGGATAAGTGGTAGACGTGACAGGAAATTGTGACTTAAACGAATAAGTTTGATAAGCCGTATATCGACGAGGTGCGTTACCTACTTCACTATACGAGCCACGTAACTTCAAGAATGAAACGGTATTGCTTTTCAATCCCGGGATAAGATCTGTCAAAATAGCCGTTACGCCCACTGAAGGATAGGCAACAGAGTTACTGTCAGTCCAAGCCAAAGCCGAAGCCCAATCCACACGCCCGGTCAAATCGAGATACAATTTACTCTTCCAGCCTATTTGAGCCGTAGCGAAAATGGATTGTGTCTGATCATGATAGTTCTCCTGACTAGGTTCAATGCTGGAGATATTCATATTGACAAAAGAGAACTTGTTAGCCACCGCATTCAAGTTAGCACCAATTGCATAATATTTGTAATCAATATCCTGAAGACTCGCTCCGACAGCACCTGTCAGAGACCAATCACCAAAATATTTATCGACATTAAGCATCACATCGCCATAAAACTGACGAGTGCTTTCATCATTCTTTGCATAATATCCATATTTCTCGGCAAAAATAGCATCCGTAGAAGCACTGTATTTCTTTTCGTACAAGGCAGATGTTTCATCCATTTTTCCTCGTGCGCTCAGTGTGAAACCTTTCGCAATATCATAACTAAGCCCAGCACTTACCAAAAAGCGGCTCTTATGATTGGTCAGATTATCACGTTGTGTAATCCAATAAGGGTTTTGCATTCCGATACCTTGATTACCCCATGGCCAATATTGCGTTTTGAAATTACGGCTTTCGTTATACATCTCGAAAATCTGATACGTTTCAAGATTATAACTTGGAGACAACAAATATACCGGCACGATAGGATTCATATACTGACCTTCAGAAACCATATTATTCTCGCGCACATTCATATACATCGCCGACAAGTCAAGATGCATTTTATCGTTCAAGAATGTAGACGTGTTTCTGATAGAGAAGTTATAACGGTCGAGCATGTTATTTTTCACAATCCCTTCGGCATTGGTAGCTGAAGCCGAAACGAAAGTCTGGTTTTTGTCCGTACCGGTAGACAGTGAAATTGAATGACCTACATTATAACCGGTCTGATAGAAATCAAGCGGATCATAGCTGCTTGGAGTTGTCAATTTCCCTCCCCAGCTAGAAAAATCGCCGGTAGTTGCGCCATAAGTATTTTGAAATTCCGGCGTAACCAAAGGAGACATGAAGCTTGTATTATTGGCATAAGTAAGACTTGTTCTGCCTTCTATCCCTTTCTTTGTACGAATCATGATTACACCATTTTGAGCTTCACTACCATACAGGGCAGAAGCCGCAGCACCACTAAGAACAGACATAGACTCTATATCTTCGGGATTAATCATGGAAGCTCCATCACCCGATTGTCCCTGGCCTGAATAGAAATTTGTCGGTTGAGTCGTCTGCAATGAAGGCATTGGTATACCATCAATCACATAGAGAGCATTATTATTATTACTGATGGATTTTGCCCCGCGCATCACCACCTTCGCACCACCACCGATACCGGATGAACTGGAATTGATGACAACACCGGCAATCTTACCGGACAAACTGTTCACGAAGTTAGCATCTTTCACCCCTACGATCTCGTTGGAAGAGACTTCCTGCACATTATAAGAGAGTGCTTTCGATTCTTTCTTGATGCCTAAAGCTGTAACGACAACTTCATTCAGCACTTGCGAATCATCTTCCAAAGTCACGTTCAGCACAGCCCCGGAAACCGGCTGTTCCTTTTTCTGATAACCTACATACGAAAACACCAACACCGGATTGGCGGTCTGCGTAGTCATTTTATAGTTCCCGTCAATATCGGTCACGGTACCATTGGAAGTACCTTTTTCCAAAATGGAAACACCAATCAGCGGTTCGCCATGCTTGTCTATCACCGTACCGGTAATAGATTTTGTCTTTTGTTGATCAACTTTTGTTTCTTTAGCCGTCAGTACAATCTTATTGTCCAATACCTTATATTCGACATTCGTACCTGCAAAGACCTGTTCCAACACATGAAAGATATTCTTCCCGGAAGCTGAAACCGATACCCGGCGATTTAGATTAAGATTCTTGCTATTTATGAAAAAGCTGAATCCCGATTCACGTTCAATCTTGTGCAGCACTTCTTCTACGGTACAATCGTTAACTCGCAGAGTGATAGACGTTTTTTGTGCGTATCCCTCTGAAGCATACGTCAGTCCGGCTGAACAGATAAGTAAGATAAGTAATAATTTCATAGCCAATGATATTTCCTTTAAGGTTCGTCTAAACGACTTTAATCCTCCAAGAAATTGGACGATACAATAATTTTGCATAAATTTGTAACGAGTTTAATTAGAAAATTGGTAGTTATACTTGTCTGCAAACAAGTAGGTTCACAATTACTGAAGCTCATACGGGAAGATACGGCCAATATCATCCCGTATTTTTTTGGGGTAAGTTCAAGGGTCTTTATTTTTCATGGTAATCAATTTTTAGGGAATTAAGGCTTTATCTTTTAGTACTAAATGAATATCTCTATCTTTATCTTCTCTTTGCCGCCTGCTCCTCCGTCATTATTCAGATAACGCCAACGAACTTTGGAGGAGACTTCAATAAAGTTGAGTATTTGCTCCAAGTTCCGGTTGGTGAATGTTCCGGAGAATGAGTCGTCGGAAGGCACGTTCTCCCGAATGACAAATTCGGCGTTGAACCGTTCGGCTAAAATGTCCAGTGCTTCCCGCAAGGATGTTTGGTGGAATATCACCTTGCCATCTTTCCACGACAATTCCTTCTCACCGGAAGTGGCACAGAGTTCCGTCTTTCCATCCTGTGAATGATAGATTAGTTTCTGCCCTGGAGCCATTGCAATATATTGTGGCTGCCGCACAGCATTGTCGAATTCAAAATTGACTTTTCCTTCCATCAAAGTGGTTGTCACTTCGTCCGATTCCTGATACGCCTTCACATTGAACTTTGTACCCAGAACCCTGATGGCAGACCGGTGGGCGGTAGACACAACGAATTGTTTCCCCGTATCTTTCCGGACATCAAAATAGGCTTCTCCATCAAGTTCCACAGTACGTGTACGGGAAGAAAAATGGCTCGGGAAAGTCAATGTACTTTTTCCATTTACCCATACTGTAGTTCCGTCAGCAAGTGTCACCAATGTACGTTGTCCGGCTGGCACGTAAACAGTCTGCATTTCTATATCCTCTTTTTGGAGAACCTGTATCATTGCATAACTTAATCCGAAAGCTACAACAAACACTGCCGCAATCCGCAAGATTCGTTGTGTAACAGGATGCAATGAAATTATCTTTTTTGTCTTCTTTGAGAATGCGCCTGTATCTTGCCAGATGAATGCATCATAACTCTTACGAAGAGAAATGAATTCTTTAAGATTGGCTGCATCTGCATCAATCCATGTAGCAACGTCTTCCTTTTCCTTTTGGGATGCCTTGCCTGCAATATATTTTAATAGTAATTCCTTATCCATACAATAAATAATTTATGAGTAATGAGAATAGAGGTATTATTCCCCTTTCATTAAGAATACCACTCACTAAAGAGATTCCCTAGTAAGATATGTGATTTTTTTTGTTATTGCTTAAAAAAATAGCAAGCAAGGAGGTATTTTCCTTCTTTTCAGATGAAAAAGAAAAGGAATGGAGCATAATCTTTTAGATTATCACGCAGTATTTTAACTGCTCTGCTAATATGATATTCTACTCCTTTTACACTAATGCCCAGTTCTTCGGCTATTTCTTTATGGGATTTTCCATCCAGGCGATCGCGGATGAAAGCAGTACGAGTTTTTTCCGGCATACTCTCCAATAATGCATGCACTTTTGCCCGTAATTCCTCTGATAATATTTCCTTCGGGTCACAGGCTTCCAATGTTGATATACGAATTTCCAATTCACGCTGTCCCTTATCAAGCAAAGTTTGAAAAACATTCTCCTGTGCTTGTATATGTTTCAGGTAATTGAGTGATTTGCTGCGAATATAAGTAATTAAGATCGCTTCAACACTTGGGATTTCCCGTTCTTTACTTAGTTCCCATAAATGGATAATGGCTTCCGAAACAATATCTTCTGCTACTAAGTCATTATGGACATAGGACAAGGTAAATAGGAAGGCTTTCCTATAATAAGCAGTATATATCGAGTTGAAGTTGATTTGAGCCATTCGCCAGTATATCCATAAGTATTAAATGCTGCAAAGGAATGCATTTTACTTATAATAAAAAAACTTTTTAGAGAAAATTTAAATTTGGCTAAAATACCTTTTTATTAAAAGATAAAGTTAGAATGGCTTATTATAGTTTGCAAGTCAGCATAAGTCGTCCTTCTGATGTACTGGAAAAAACGTTATCAAAATGCTTATACTTCGTGTTCCGTGTATAGTTCATATATGATCCGGTCAGATATAGCCCTTTGCGCAATTTGATATCCATCCGCAAACCTGTCGCATGAAGAATCGCCGTTGAACGATCACCCTGTGCATTCAAGGTTTTCGGGTCGTAATGTTCCCAATCCATCTCTTGGGGATAGCCTTTCCAAGTGAACATATGATAGACATCATAAGTAGTAGATATCGAGAACTTATCTTTCTTATAGATTAAATTAAAGCCTACTTTTGTACTATAGCCGCTTGCCAGATTATAATTACGCTCCTCCACCCTATAATAGTCACTAAGTGCACCGCCCAGAAGGATGGCATTGAGATGAGCATATCCATCTATGTCCCAACGTTTTCCATGAACATCTCCCACATAAAACTTCCTCCAAAAGCATATAACCCGGATTGCCAATAATTATATCCATTTGACCGGGCTGAATTAAAATACAAACTGCCATGATAAGGATGCATAAACATGTTTGTTCCCATTGCATCATTATCCCAAACGAAACCGTGCTTGATATTGTCTTTAATTGTATGAAAGTCAATATAGGCAAAATCTGCTTTCCGAATATAGCGATCGAATGCCCATACTCCCATGTTAATGCCGAATGTCATCGTTGCTGCCCGCCAAACATAAATAAAAATATTGAGTTTGTCTCCTTCACTCCTTTTATCGGACAATTTTGTTCTTTTTTAGACCAATTCGGAAAGTCAAACGGAATCTCCTTGACATTATGATATAAGCAAGGCGGTTGAATTAAAAATGAAAAACCTGCGAATAAGTATTACTTGATTCGCAGGTTCCCTTCTCTTTTTTACCTAAAAAACTAATCCTAGTTTATTCAAGTTCAGCTATTATTTTATGCTGATTGATTCAAATCGGCTATTATTTCATAAACTGATGTTTGTCGTTAATTAATAGCTATCGGAGTTGGCAATGTTTCAATTGTTACCCCACTAGTTGTACCGTTTAAACGACCGGTAGCGTCTTTAATGACTCCACCTTCTTGAGTTTCTGATCCGTCCAGTTTATAATAGAGTACCAGACCATCCGATGCCGGATCAACGCCCAGCATATTCTGCTTAAGCTGATTTTCAGTACGAGCTACACTCCAAACACGGACTTCACTCATCTTACCATTCAACGGACGTTCTCCCCATGGGAATTTCGGAATCCTACCGATATTGAAACCGACATCCGAATTCGGATCGAAACCAGGAAGGCCCCAATCTGATCCAGCCCATTTCGAACCATTGACATAAATAACCGTTTTTCCCGAAGGTTGATCGTAAGTCAAAGCTACATGATACCAACGGCCTGTCTTCAATGCTTCCGTAGTATGATAGTTCTGTGTTCCTGCAGCTTCCAAAACATCTTTAGGAACACCAGGTGCATCACCAATACGGAAAATCATCACACCTTCAGTTCCCATAATTGTATTGTTACTAGCAAATCTATTGACATAAATCAGCGCTTCGTAAGTGAACGATGAGAAATAAGTTCCGACCGGGTATTTGATTGAAATGTACGTATTACTAAATTTTCCAACCTTGGTAATCTTTATCGGTTTAGAGAGAAAGAAATATGCAATGCTTGTCCCGGAAAGAGTCGGAACAGAAGCCGACTGTACACGCACTGGCAAAACATACGATTTTCCCTCTTTCAATGTTTTCAGACTGGAAAGCTCCATTTTTACGTTATCCGCATACAACTTTCCACTTGGGATTGCTGAAGTTGTACTACTCATTTTTACGTTTGATGCATCAAACATCTCGTAAACTGTTCCATACTTCGCATTGTATTCGTCCACTACGCTTGGATCAGCTATGGTATACGATACATCAACCTGCGAAGAGGTCATGGTAGAAAGTCTTGAGGTCAAGTCAAAAGTCAGTACATCATCATCTTCCACAGAGAGATTATATTCCTTACTTTCGAAATAAACCTTAGGTTCCAGCAGCTTACTTTCACTGTCGTTGCAAGCACCCAGCAGCAGCGCTATACCTCCTAATATCAAATAATTGAATATATGTTTATTCATAATTCTTCTGTTTTACTAATTTACAAATTGGCCTATTCTTGCGGCTTATTTTCTGCCTCATTTTGTTTAGCTTTCCATTCATTGAAAACCTGCTGGTTTATCTGAATAGCCTGACGCATAAACTTGTAATCAGGTGTATTGTCATAATCTTTTTCGAAGCGATAAGCCCCCACTCCGCCTTTATAGCCTTTTGATGGCATAGTAGCAGCCTGGCTCAACAGTGCGCCACCGGTAGGAGCGTAGGCTTCGAAATTTTCTGTGCAAATTATTTTCTTAGGATCAACTCCATAACCTTCAAGACCAGGTCTGGAAGAACCATAGCTCTGTATAATCCAATAATCGACATACTCATCCAATTCTCTGGTAAGACCACCGATACTACCATCAATACAAATCATCTTATGTCCTTTGCCTTCTGGGTCGCTCTTCGGACCAATGTAATTATTCATCTCCTTGACCAAATAAATCAAATGTTTATTAGCACTCAATGTTCCGTCCATATCGAATACACCGCTTCCGATTTCCCAGTCAACATCGTAACCGTCCCATTCGTTTGCGTATAGAGAGTCACAGAGGGCCTTGGCAAACTTAGCCAGACATTGATAGTGATTTTCACTTTCGAATTGACCTTCAAATCCCCAGTATTTCCAGCGAGCTTGCTTTTTAGCTTCTTCTAATTGTTTATCAGTCCAACCTTCTGCCTCTGCCTGCTTTTCCGCATCAGCATATACCGATCCCGGAGTTGCTCCTTTACCGATATACGAAAGTAGACTCACTTGCAACAACTTCGTACCTTTCACTTTTTGCACAAATTCTTTATCTGCTTTCTGTTCGGGAGTAATCTCGTAGCGTCCGGGAGCACCACTCCACATAGAAACAATGTCCATACTATCTGGCATGGAGGTCAGATATCCTCTTCGATAAGCTCCGGCAGGAGACCAGTTGGAGTACCATCCAAAAGCTACGGGACGTCCGTAGTTCCAAGCGGTTGCCTTATAGGCACGCAAGTTGGCATAATATTCACCATCACCCAGCGTGTTATAGCCTCCGATATGCTCCACTTCCATATTCTCCACATCAGTACAGGAGGTTGTTGTCATCAACCCTGCCAGAGAAAGGAAATATAATAGTTTTCTTAATGCTTTCATACTTATTTATGTATCAAGATTTTGTTTTAGTTTAAAGTTTTTCATATGGAAAAAGTCCGTACGATTATTAGTTTTTCTTAGCCCACCACAAGTCAGTTGCAGCATTATCTACTCCACCTAGTTTTTGCACTGCATCTAGATAAATCTCATGAGATTGACCCGTTCCATTAAAGCTGTTCGGATAAGTCATACGACGCATACCTCTGGCTGCAGTGATCTGAGTTGAATTGTGATTTCCTCCTGATATAATAGGATTCAATTTGGGATAACCGGTACGTCTGAATTCCGTCCATGCCTCCTGACCGTTAGGGTACAGAGCAATGTACTTCTGAATGATAATCTTCTCCAGTTTCTGTTCCTGGGTTCCTTCAAACTTGGCGGTAGCTTGGCTGGGAGCTTGATAGTCGAAACCAAACTTGCTACTGGTGACTTTATTTGCAGCAGGCTTGTTGCCGGAAGCCATATAGGTATCTACGGAACCTGTCGCACCGTTTTCCTGGAATGAAGTTTCTATACCTTGTTTGTAAAGTGTTTCGGGATCACCTTTTCCGTATTCCGTACCCCAAAACAAGGCAGCTTCAGCACGCAAGAAGTACACTTCAGATGCACGCATCCAGTACAGTGGAGTATTTCCCTGAATTTTCGGTTTGGAATAAAAGTAGTAGCTATCCGTTGGATCTGTATCCTTCGAACGAGTATTAGTATGACCAAGAGGAACACCTTGATACTTATTATTATCAAAAGCTGTTACTGCAACCGTACATTGGCTATTGGCAGGCTCGCAATATGCGCTCAGACGAGGATCTTTATATCCCATCAAGTAAGCGAGTATGGATGTACCTACACGTGCATCATTGTAATTATCAGCTATCCAGTACAGCGGGTTACGAAGAGCGATTACCGGGCCCGGGCCAGCACCAGCTGCATCACCAGCTTCGGTCATCACACCGATGGAATGTTCTACAGCTTGTTTGGCATACTGTTTTGCCAATTCCGGTTTAACGCTACGAAGACGTATTGCCAGACGAAGCATCAGCGAGTTGGCATATTTCACCCATTTGGTTACATCACCGTTGAATACCAAGTCATAATCTGACATCACCTTTACGTTGTTTACCGCTTTCGGAGTCAACACCTCTACCGCTCCTGCCAGATCCTTGAGCATTTCCGTATAAACCGTTTCTTCCGAGTCGAAAGGAACGTCTATAGCCCCCTTTCCGGCAGCCGTATAGGGAATCGGGCCGAAGCTTTCCAGCACTTTATGCCATCCTGAAATCTTCAGGATCTGCGCCAAAGCAGCTATTTCAGGAGTATCATTCTCTTTGGCTGAAGCTGTCAGCTTCTTCCAAGGGTCAAGCAAATTAGTATAGGAGTTAGAAAAAGTTGTTGAAACCCAGCTATTGACTATCACGTAATTCAGGTGACAATTCCCTCCCTCAAAGGTGTTGTTTATTCCAATATAGCCGCTCCATGCATCAGCAGACAGATTGTATGCGGTTTGATATGCATTAACCGGACCTGTATCATCAGCCTGCGTTCCAGTAGGAAACACAGATTTCTGCATAGCCGTGATGTATCCTCCCACAACGATACCATCCATAACACCTTCTCCGTCAGTCATCTCGAAGGGATTGGTGTTAATCTCTTCATAATTACACGATGCTAGTGCCAAAACGGCGAAAGCAACGGCAAAAAATTTATATTGTTTTATTCTTCTCATAATGTAATGAATCTGTTAAAGTTTAAATTTCAATCCAAAACCGAAGCTGCGTACGCTTGGTTGCATAAAGTAGTCATTTCCTTGTCCATAAGTTGCTGTAGAAGGAGTCAGTTCCGGATCGAACGGAGCTTTGCAGTACAGCATCCATGGATTATTGGCAATGAAAGAAACCGATACATCTTTCAGTACATTACCAAACCATTTGTTAGGCATAGTATAACTGAATGTAAGTTCCTGTAGACGTATGTTGGTTGCGTTGTATACATAGTAGCCTGAGGTCTGATAGTTACCTGTACCAATCATTTGGTAATATGTCTTAGCATCTACCCGTCCTTGTCCCGGGAATAATGCACCTTCAGACTCTCGTGCATCGGCTGTGCGCTGAGACACTCCGTAACGGTCAAGAATTGCTTCTGTTGAAGATGTTACCACACCTCCAAAACGTCCATTAATCAGGAAACTGAGTCCGAACCCTTTATAAGAAATAGCATTATTCCACCCCATGTTGAAGTCGGGAGCAGTCTTGCCTAGATACACCGGATCACCATCCTCCATTTCATATTTTCCGTCACTACTTACCAACACATATCCCTGGCTATCTTTCTTGAAAAAGCGGGTTGCATAAATGTCATGAATGCTTCCACCTTCTTTCAGGATAGTGCGTCCTTTGTCTTTCAGTACTTCCGGAATATTAATGGAGACAGGAACTCCCATCACTTCTGTATTATAGTCTTTCACCATTTCCTTGATTTCGTTAATATTCTTTGAGAAAGTCAACGTAGAAGAAATCGAGAATCCATTCTTGAAACGGTCGCTATAGCCAAATGATGCTTCCCAACCCCGATTCTCGACATTACCTGCCTGCAGATAAATGGAGTTATAACCGGTAGATTCAGGTAGGTTTCCTAAGAAAGTCTGGTTGTAAGTGTTCGACTTATAATAAGTCACTTCTGCATTGAACTTGCTAAACAAACGCAAACTCAGACCAAATTCATATGACTTGGTGCGCTCCGCTTTGAAGTCGGTGAACGGATAAATGTAGGTAGGTTTAAAGTTACCACCCACAATCGGAGTAGTGACTGTTCCCGGAGTCAACCCCGAACGTGACACCGGAGCACCAACTTCGGTATATGAACCACGCACCTTCAGATAAGAAAGAAATTCAGGAAGTTTTACCATTTCAGAAACAATTGCAGATAATCCGACAGAAGGATAGAAGAATGACTCTTCACTTGTGTTGACTAGTCGTGAGTTCCAGTCATTTCTTCCGGTCAAGGTGAGGTAGAGCATACTTCTCCATCCCAGTTCCACGTTGCCGAAGATAGCATGATTACGTACACGACTATCACCTCCTTTTTCTGAAATACGACCATTTGACGGGTCAATGTTTGAAGTTGCAAACTTGTTGGGAACTCCCAACAATGTTCCTTTATAGCCTCTTTGTAGTGCCCAATAGTTAGAGTAGTTCCATCCGAAGTTGGCAGAAACGCTGAAGTCTTGAATACGCTTATTGATATTCAACATAGCATCAGCATATTCCTGACGGTCGTTGTAGTTAATATATTCATAATGTCCTTTCTTACCTTCAGCAAAAACCTGATCGGAAGAAGCAGAAATTTTGCGCTCAAACAACACATAGGTATCGTCCATACGGTAACGGGCTGTAATATTCAACCAATCTGTAATCTTATAGGTCAAACCTACATTGAACATATAACGGCTCTTCTCATTGGTTGATACATTGCGATAAGCAGTCCAGTACGGGTTTTGTGAAGCATAAGTTGCATCCGAAACCGGCCAATACTGTACTGGTAGCTTACGACTGTCATCAAAACGTTCAAAAGTCTTAATATCTTCAAAGTCCTCACCTCTCGGAAAGAGATAAGCAGCCACAATCGGATTCCAGTAGAGTCCCTGTGAAACCATATTCGTATCGTCCTGCTTGACGTACGATGCCCCCAAGTCGAGTTGCAGCTTATCATCGAAGAAAGTTGCAGTGTTCCGGATAGTAAAGTTCAGACGATTATAACTGTTGTTCGGAACAATACCTTTGGAGTTTGTAGAAGAGAACGAAGCAAAAGTCTGATTTTTTTGCGTACCTGTAGTCAACGTCACCGAGTTGATGAAATTTGTACCGGTATTGAAGAAGTCATTTTTCGGATCATAACTAGATGGAGTGGGTAATTTTTCACCCCAGCTTTCGTAAGTATCTTTTTTATTTCCATAAGTATTCTGAAAGTCAGGAGTCATATAAGCTTTGCTGAATTCAGAAGAAGAAGAGAACTGCACGGAGAGTTTTCCTTCCTTACCTTTCTTGGTTGTAATCAGGATAACACCGCTGGCTGCACTACTACCATAAAGTGCAGCAGCCGAAGGGCCGCTCAACACAGAGATGCTTTCGATATCTTCTGGATTAAAGTCAGCGATACCTTCCGTACCAGCCTTTCCCTCACCCATAATACCACTATCTGTATTTCCCATGTCCGTATTAAACAGAGGAATACCGTCTACAACATACAGTGCATTGTTGTTACCTTCAATAGATTTGGCACCACGCATTACCACACGTGTAGCTCCCCCCACACCAGTAGCACTTCGGTTAATGCTCACACCAGCAACCTTACCATTCAATGAATTCACAAAGTTCGCGTCTTTCACAGTAGTCAAATCATCACCCTTAATCTGTTGTACATTATAAGACAATGCTTTTTCTGCACGCTTGATACCCAATGCCGTTACAACAACTTCCTCCAAGACCTCTGTATCTTGTTTCATTACAATCTGATAGAAATCTTTTTTTGAAACAGGGATGACTTGGGTGGCATATCCTATATAAGACACTTTAAACTGGGAATTATCCGGTGCTTTTATAGAGAAGTTTCCATCAAGATCGGTTATTGTACCTGTAGAACTGCCATCCACAGTTATATTTACTCCAATCAATGGTTCACCCTTTTCATCAGTTACTTTTCCTTTGATATCTTTTACTGTCTGTGCAACAGCAGTAGGCTTCTTTCCTGTAATTATAATGTAATTACCCTGAATTTGATAAGCGAAACCTGTTCCTTTCAAGATTGTATCAAGGGCTGCCAGTACCGATGCATTTTGCAAATTAAGATCAACAATTTGCTTCCCTTTCAATTCGGAATCACTATAGTTTATCGACATTTTAGACTGTTTTTCCACAGTTTTTAATGTAAGCACTCATTGTACGGCTATAATACCCACAAAGGTATTGTAGCCCACATTGAGTTGTATTTTTGATTAATAATTAAGTTACTTTGCAATATTCATTGGCAGAAGTGCCACATAATCCGTATCACCGGATATTAATTTTCGTAAAACATCCGCAATATATTTAACAGGACGGAGCCCGTTCATCTTGCAGCTTTCTATAATTGAGTAAATCAAAGACGTATTTTTAGCAGCTTGTTCCGAACCGCAGAACAAATAATTCTTTCTCCCCAGACAAATAGGCTTCATCAACCGTTGTCGAGTAGACCAAGGGAATTTCACCCTCAGCCTCTCTCGGAACCGTACGTGAA